>Ga0233431_1003101_pt1 | contig 20912 bp, 23 predicted proteins | sample SI_118_April2016_FD_179867 | JGI IMG/M metagenome (GOLD analysis project Ga0233431, IMG submission 179867) | Seawater microbial communities from Saanich Inlet, British Columbia, Canada - SI_118_April2016_200_MG | ecosystem: Environmental > Aquatic > Marine > Inlet | place: Canada: British... | reverse complement strand
AAAACTCTTTATTGGTAAAAATTTTCTTACTATCCTGATCTAACAAACAAAATTTCAGGATCATTTTTCTCAATAGAGAAATCTCTTTTTTATCCAATTGGCCATCAATTCTTGCCATATAGTTGATCAATGACAGATAAGAAATTCTAAGTTTTTTTCTTGAATCACAAATAGTCGGTAAATTCATATTAGATTATTAAAAGGATTATTAATTTTTTATTACAAAATCTTCTAAAAACCCTTGCAGTATACATATTGATATATCTATTTTATTAAACAAGCTATCAAAAATTATCAACAAACAGGCGATTATTGTAAAGATCGTAATATTTTCACAAAAATCAACGAAATAATTATGAAAATAACCATCGAAGAATTATGTCAGCAACTCTCTTTAGACTTCTCCGGTAATGGTGATGCTATTATTACACATGTTTGTGGGATAGACAATCTGTCTGACAATTCCGGAGCTTTAACTTTTATCACAAATCCAAAGGATCTGACAGACTTACCCACACCTAAAGGTATTTTTAGTGAACAGACTACTAATATCAATGCTATTGTGGCGCCGAAAGATAGTGCTATAATCGTACCTAAATCTGCTTCGAGTGAGCATCATAATCTCATTTTTTCAGATGATCCCCTGGACGCCCATGTTCAAGCAATCGCTATTTTGTATCCCCCCATAGCAATAACCTGCAAGATCCACCCTTCTGCTGCAATTGATGGAGATGCAAAAATAGGCAAAAATACCACTATCGATGCTAATGTTACGATTTACCAAAATGTAACTATCGGTGAAAATACAGTGATTCGCGCCGGAACAGTAATAATGCCAAATTCAAATGTAGGTGACAACTGCATTATTTACCCTAATGTCTCCATCAGAGAAAACAGCAATATAGGAAACAATGTCATTATTCACTCAAATTCAGAAATAGGATCTGATGGATTTGGGTTTTATCAACGATCAGGAATCAATAAAAAGATACCCCAAATTGGAGGCGTAATTATAGAAGATAACGTTGAATTAGGTGGCGGATGTACGATAGATAGAGCGCGTTTTTATAATACCATTATCAAAAATGGATCTAAATTAGATAATATGGTGCATATTGCACATAATGTAATTGTTGGAGAAAATGCACTTATTGCCGCTCAATCAGGAATTGCAGGATCCACGACAACGGGTAAAAATCTAATCATGGGAGGTCAATCAGGGATTAAAGACAATATGCAGATCGGTGATCAGGTCACTATTTTTGGCCGATCTGTTGCAACTTCAAATACTGGAGATAACGAAGTCCTTGCGGGTTTTCCATCCAGACCAATGAAAAAATGGCGTAAAATCCAGGCACTTATAAATTCACTTGAAAGCATCGTCAAACGACTTAAAACTTTAGAGAAAAAACAAAAATAGAAGAATAACTATAAATCTAATTAAGGTTTCCAGGATTAACCCATAACCAATGTTTACTTAAGCGACGAAAAACATCTGTAAAAACGATAATAACTTTAACGGTCCAATAACAGGAGAAGGCGATCATCAGGTAATTCAGAATACCTGATGACAGTAATTCCAACATCGAAACAAGTAGTAAAATTAACGGTATAACAATACTATCTATTTTTATAACCCAGATATCCAACCTGACCAGATAATTCCGCATTACTTTTCCAATGTATTCACCACTATAAACAGTTAATATTAACCACCCCAATGTTTGATCAATTTTAGAATAAAACAGTGCGGCTGATAAAACTCCGCTACCCAAGGCAAATATAATAAAATGACTCGGTAGTTTCCCCACACGATTCCAAATATCAACCATTGTCAATATATAACCGATCGTCATGGCAATAATTACTATCCAGTATGCCTGAATACCGTATAAAGAATATTGTGACCAAAGTGTTTTAAATACTGGAATACACCAGCTAATTAAAAAAACGATCAGCAAAATAAGGCCTTCCAGGGTACCTATTTTACTAAACACCAGTTGACCTGTTTCAAGTTCTTCTACCATCGTTAAAGCAAAAGCCTGAAAATTAAACCATACAACAAGGTAGAACCAAACATTGTCGATACTTCCAAATAGGCGTATGATTACCAGTAAGATGACGGCTCCATTGTAGACATCGAAATAGTGATCTAAAAATTCTCCAAGGGGCGAACCGGTTTTAGTCTCTTTCGCCTGCATTCCATCCAAATGATCTCCAACAACATAGCCATGGATGCAAATTGCAAAAAACAGGGGCAGCCAAACTGAACCAGAATAGAAGAAACTACCGATCAGCATTGATAAAACCAGTAGTGTGGATAAAATTGTGATTATATTAGCAGTCAACAGATGAGGTATCAGTTTAAAATACAATGTCACATAGTACTGTTTAAAGTACGGTAGAATTATTGATTTATCACTACAATTATATTGATATTTGTCGTTGAAATTCGTTGACATATAGATTTGAAGTAGTTTCTTCTTAAATTAAAAATCATAAATAGTTGTGAATAGCCAGTTCCAATCAATAAGCTAAATATCAAATATTGTAAATATGATACTGAATAACTGAATAGGGCATTAATTACCGGAAGGGTATTTAGCGAGGTATTATAAGGTCTGTCACCGATCTGGAAAGACCTTATAAACATATTTGACTATACGGTATAACCCATTTTTTCTATTAATTCGAGGATTTTAAGTTTATTATAAGGTTTCATAATATAGTACTCGCAACCTTCCCGAAAAGAAGACAAAATGTTTTCTTTGTCATCTAAGCAGGTCTGCATAACCACTTTAGAGCCATTTCCGATATGAATATTGTTACTATCCTCTAGTTTTCTGATTTCTAATAGCGCCTCATGACCGTTTAATTCTGGCATCATGATATCTAGAAAAATAATATCGTATATCTCTTTTTTTTCAATAGCTTGAGCCACTAGCTCAACGGCTTTTTGGCCGTCAACTGCCATATCGCAGGTAGCAAAATTCATCAAAATTGCGTGAAGCAGTTGCCTGGTACTGATATCATCATCAACGATGAGTATTTTCATTACATCACTCCATTACTTTATGATATTAATTATAATTGATCTAAAGCATATTATTAAATACGCAGTTAATCTACTATTTTTTATGTTTTAACAGATTAAGTGCCATCAGTCTTTTATTTAGAAGACTTTGAATTTTCTGGAATCGAAATTTTTTTATAGTCACTGTACTGATCTAAATCAAGACAATCTTTACTAGCATCATGTAAAATACAAATTAAATTATGTGAATCAATTAGAATTTTATTCAATACACGCTTCATATTATTGTCTAATTCAATATTCAATAATTTGTTGATCAAAATCAGACCACTTTTTTGAAATAACAACGATAGCAGCACAAATTTGACTTTATCATCCTTTTTCAATTTATAAACAGGATAGTGTAAAATATTTTTTGCTTTTAATAGGTCAACATAAAAACGTTTACTTTTCCTCACTCCAGCTAAATAGAAAAAATCACTATTAATTCCTAACCAGCTATCGGTCATTTTTGAGATGACCCGATCTTCCAACAACAATCGATCACTCTGTATAAAAAGATTGTCTTCTCTTTTAATAATTCCCCTGTCAGCTTGATATCTTTTTTCCATCAAACCCATAACACATTGAAGAGTATCTTCACTTTTATTACTAAGTATATACTTTTTTTGGTTATACAATTTAAATGAAATATCAGAAACTCCAAAATCATCATTCTCCATAAAACATACCCGATGAAAAGCTACAAGTGGAATTTGAGAAGACATATTATCGAAAAGAGGAATTTGAAGTTAATCGTTGATAAGACCAGAAAGTAAAATAGTTCAGTGGATCAAAGCCTATAATTCACTAGCTAACTTTTTATATATATATAAAAATCGGAGGTTCCTCTGCAAGCGATTTACCAGGTTTATTTAGTTTTTTAAACAATCAGAAAATTTGGATCAGTTATCTTCGTTTTCATATACATTAATGATTTTTTGTAATAATCGTTTTTTTAGATGAATTGTGATTAATAGCAAATAAAATTTTCTGATAATTATCCCAATCATTAAAATACACAAACAAATAAGCAGTAAGATAATCCAATTTGCATTCGTTTCAAAAAAAGAAAATAAAAGTGTTTTTGTTTCAGTCATACTTGCCATAACCAAAAATGAAGGTTATCGATTATAAATTACTTGTTAATTGTATTTAACATTCAGGGATAAAAGGTTATTCAAATCTTGAACCTATTTACTGGCTAAGCTATCCATTTTATTAATAAAATGATATTATTAATTGATAATTACGATTCATTTACCTACAACCTTTACCAATTAATTGAATCATTAGGCGGTAAAACACAGGTTTACCAAAACGATCAAATTACGATTAGTGAAATCAAAATTATTAAACCGAAAAAAATAATTATTTCACCAGGTCCAAAAACCCCTGAAGATTCAGGTATTTGCAAACAGTTGATTCGGGAATTTTATCAGGAAATACCAATTTTAGGAGTTTGCCTGGGACATCAATGTCTTGGTTCAGTTTTTGGAGCCAATGTCATTCGGGCTAAACGACAAATTCATGGAAAATCATCCCATATTTTTCATAAAAATTTAGGCATTTTTAAAAATATTCCAACACCATTTCAAGCAGCCAGATATCATTCCTTAGTCATTGATCATTTGCCAAAAGATTTTGTTCTGACTGCCCAAGATAAAAATGATGAAATCATGGCTATACAACATAATAAGTTACCACTTTTCGGCGTTCAATTTCACCCGGAATCCTTTATGACATCTCACGGACCTCAATTAGTGGCGAATTTTTTAAATGTTTAAAACCATATCAATACCTTTTCAACCCGAACAACTCATTCATCAGTTAAATGATCGTGAGCAATCACCTTTTTTTACCTGGTCAAATACTGATCAGGGCTGGAAAAAAATATTAGCTTTTAATCCTGTCGAATCAATAGAAATATTTAATCATAATGAAATTGAAAAATTATTTGAATTTGTGAAACATCACCAGGGCCATCTGATCGGTGGTTTTATAAATTATGATCTGGGTATAAAAACCAAAGCCATAGCGAGTACAAGCACCGATCCTCTCTCAATGCCTTTAATAAAATTTGCAGCTTACCGTAATTTTGTAGAATTTAATTACCATGAAAGTAAAGTCTACTACCAGGATTCTGAATTTTTAAAACAGATCTATGATATAAATGAAAGATCTGCTTTTGTATCACAAACGATCACCCGTTGCCCATTTAAAATTAATCTACCAAAAAAGCAGTATGAAAAGCAGTTTGAAAAAATAATCGAATATATCAAATCAGGGGATATTTACCAGATTAATTATACACATCAATTAACCGGACAATCTGAAAATAGAGGAAACTTACTATTTCTTGACTATCTAAAAACTAATCCTGTCGATTTTGCGGTTTTTTTTGGTTGTGAACATTATAATATTATTAGTCTATCACCGGAACGTTTTATTTCAATCAAAGACAGAGAAATCGCAACCTACCCTATCAAAGGAACAATTCCTCGCGGAAAAACTCCCGCTGAGGATCGAATCAATAAAAAAAGATTGATCTCAAGCCAAAAAGAACAGGCCGAATTATATATGATCACCGATTTACTCAGAAATGATATTGGAGAAATCTCAGAAATCGGCAGCGTTAAAGTCGTTTATAAAAAAAGATTACAAACATTAGCTAAAATATTTCACACTTATTCCAAAGTTACCGGACAATTAAAACGCAATCTAACTGGAATTGAAGCTTTAATTTCTATGTTTCCCGGTGGTTCCATAACTGGATGTCCCAAAAAACGCGCCATGGAAATTATTGACGAATTAGAAGATTATTCCAGAGGTGTTTATACCGGTTCCATCGGTTATATCCTCCCCAATGGAGATCTGGATTTTAATATTGCTATTCGAACCATTATTCAAAAAGGTAATCAATTGAATCTAAGTGTCGGGGGCGGAATTACCTTACACTCAACACTTGATTCAGAATTTGAGGAAACACTCTCAAAAGCAAAATCTTTTCAGGTTTCAAATGAAAATTCTAATCAATAACAACTGGACAAATTTTGAAGATGCTAAAGTTAGTGTATTTTCAGAAGCAGTCATGTACGGTTTTGGTCTTTTTGAAACCTTATGTACCAATCAAAAATAAACTTCCCCTTTTTAATGCTGAGCATATCAAACGACTATTTAAAAGTTGTCGGAAAATCAATTTACCGATTCAATTTTCCGAGAAAGCAGTCATTGAAATGGTCGATCAGGTTGCTGCTGCATCAGATCATCAAATTCAGCGCATAAAAGTATTGGTTATTCCCGATAATGTAATCGTGATTTCCACCCCCCTGGTTATTGATTCTTCAATTTATAACGGTGTTCATCTACAATCAGTTCCTTTAACCAGATCACTACCAACCATTAAAAGCACTGCCTATCTTGATTGTTATCTAAGCTGGAAAAAAGCAAATGAGAATGGCTATTACGATGCGCTATTCACTGATTCGAATGGTTTCGTATCCGAAGCCTCTAGATCAAATGTTGTCTGGATAGAAGATGGTTATTACGGATCCTGCATACAAAATGTTTTGCCTGGAATTACAATCAAAATGTTAATGAAACATTTAAAACTACCCATCCAAAATAAAAAAATACCACTGAATCTTTTACAAAGTAAAACTGCAGTTTTCATTACCAATAGTATCATTGGAATCGTTCCTGTGAAAAGCATTGATCAGGTTAAAATTAACAATGGAATTATCTCTCAACAATTATCGCAACTGATGAAACAATACCAACAAACTATCGCAAATACTTAATATTAAATTTACCATCAAATTATGAAAAACCAATCGGTCATCGGTGGATTATTTGCTTTTAGTGCTTTTTTACTCTGGGGTTTACTTCCTGTGTATTGGAAGGCTTTTGGAAAGACTGCAGCTATTGAAGTATTGGCTCACCGGATATTCTGGTCACTTATTTTTCTGATTTTAATTGTACTCATTCTTAAAAAATGGAATGAATTTATCCTTATTTTTAAAAATCGTCGTACCATACTAGTATTAACCGGAACATCATTTCTTATCTGTATTAATTGGTTGACCTTTATTTGGGCAATTAATGCCAACCATATTGTTGAAACTTCATTAGGATATTTCATTAACCCCTTAATGAATGTTGTCCTAGGCGTTGTTCTACTAAAAGAGAGACTTAATCGCCTGCAAACAATAGCAGTATTGCTTTCGGTAATAGGTGTGCTGACTTCTATTATTAAATTTGGGGAATTCCCCTGGATAGCACTCCTACTGTCCCTTACACTAGCCAGCTATGGTTTTTTAAGAAAAGTGGTAAAAGTTGAATCCCTGGTCGGGTTGACTTTTGAAACTCTTTTAGTAGCACCCATCGCTCTTGTATATATTTTAAATAATTTGATGACTCAGCAGGGTGCTTTTTTACAGAATCATCAGCTCGATTTATTATTTTTAGGAGCAGGAATTGTAACCGCAACACCGCTAGTTTGGTTTGCCAGTGCCGCCCGAAAATTAAATCTTTCCACAGTCGGCTTTTTTCAATATCTGGCGCCAAGCTGCCATCTATTTATCGCAATATATATTTATAATGAGCCTTTTACTCAAACCCATTTATATACTTTCGGTTTTATCTGGTTAGCACTGATCATTTACTCTTATGATTCACTAGTATTAAGAACCTACAAGCAATGGAACCAGTAAGATTTTCCTTTTAAGTTTCACTGTAAATTTAGGCTCACAAGACACACTTAAAGTTATCCATTCCAAAAGATAGTCTCCATCTTTTTTACTAATAAATTAAGATTCACCCCAGAGAAAATGGTATTGAATTAACACAAGCTATCTCCGGTAATTTTAAAATTTTTTCGAATTATCTAAAATATATTCATGTTAAAATTCATTTCAGACCAAAGTCAAACCTATATAGATCACAGTTTATATATTTTAATATCAGTGTTTTAACTTAAATATTTTCGATGGTGATTGGTATGTTTATAATACAAGCTTTGATATAATTTCTAATAATGCTATATAAAAATTTGACATAATTTTTAATACAGTCTAAAAAAAGGTGTTACTAATATTATTTTTGTGTTACTTATCATTTATACTGGAGCAATATAAAATGAAACAAATTAAATTATTGTTGATTAATTTTGGATTACTCGTGATGATAACTACTACTACCACCGCCTTGGCACATTTTGGTATGGTGATTCCATCTGATTCAATGGTTTCTCAGGACGATAGTCGAAAAATATCTATAAAATTATCCTTTTCACACCCATTTGAGCGTGTGGGGATGGACCTGGTAAAGCCGGATGCATGGCAAGTGATACATGCGGCAAAAAAAATAGATTTGCTCAAAAAGCTGCAACCTATCAGAGTACTAGAACATCAAGCCTGGCAAACTGAATATCCAATTAAACGACCTGGTATTTACCAGTTTTATATGAAACCAAAGCCATACTGGGAACCTGCTGAAGATTGTTTTATCATTCATCACACAAAAACGGTTGTTGCAGCTTTTGGAGAAGACGAAGGCTGGGATGAAGAGATCGGTATTGAAACAGAAATAGTTCCCTTAAGTAAACCCTTTGGCTTATACGCTGGAAATATATTTCAAGGCATCGTCAAGTTAAATGGCAAAGTTGTGCCTTTTGCGGAAGTTGAAGTTGAGTATTACAATGAAAATAAAACAATAAAAGCACCCTCAGAAATAATGATTACTCAAACAATAAAAGCAGATTCAAATGGTGTTTTTTCATATGCGACGCCAGTTTCAGGTTGGTGGGGATTTGCAGCATTAAATTCAGCTAACTATACCCTGCCACTAAATGGTGATCAAAAAAGTGTTGAATTAGGAGCTGTATTATGGGTTGAATTTCACCCTTTTGCTTCCCGCTAAGGGGCTGACAATGTTTACACCATCTTCTAAGATTTAACCTTTTTATAAAGTCATTTATAAACATTATAAATAATTTATGCATATTTCAGAAGGAATCTTATCGGCTCCAGTACTTATCGGTGGAACTTTAATAACGCTGGTTGGAGCTGGGATCGGATTTAAAAAAATCGACGCAGATCAGCTTCCGAAAGCCGGAGTTTTATCCGCTTCCTTCTTTGTAGCATCATTAATCCATGTCCCCGTTGGAGCGGCAAGCATACATTTAACGCTCAACGGACTCATCGGAATTCTGCTCGGTTGGGGAGCCATACCTGTCATACTGGTTGCATTGTTACTTCAGGCGGTACTTTTTCAATTTGGCGGTATTACAACACTCGGTGTCAATACTATCATTATGGCTTTCCCGGCAGTCATTCTTTATTTGATTTTAAAACACTCCTTAATCACTCAAAACCGGCGTAAACAGTCTGTCATCGCCTTTATCTTTGGTTTTATGGCGGCTTTACTATCCACGCTGTTGATGATCCTGTCATTGTATTTCACCAGTGATGCCTTTAATGAAATATCAAGTATACTTTTAGCAATCAATATCCCGATTTTATTCATTGAAGGAATAATTACCGCTTTTTGCATCACCTTTATATCTGAAGTAAAACCGGATTTACTGCTGAACCATTAAATTAAAAAACTGTGAAATTAAAACCTAAAAAACTAATATTATTGTTCTTTTTATTGTTTTATTCCCATTCAGCTTTTGCACATAGAGTCAATGTTTTTGCCTGGGTGGAAGACCAAACCTTATATATTGAAAGTAAATTTGCCGGTGGAAAATTTGTAAAACATGGAAAAGTAACCATTATTGATCCTTTCGGAAACGAACTATTTTCAGGGCTAACTGATGAGAAAGGTAATACTTCCTTTCAAATTCAAAAAGTCATGGATCACTCCATCATTGTTAATGCCGGTGAAGGACATCAAGGGACCTGGAAGGTGTTTGCTCATGAAATATCCGGCCATGAACCTGAAGACCATGAAGCAACAACTGTTTTGGAGCAGAGATCCAATATTCAATCAACAAATTTAAATTGTATTTCTGAAGACCAAATAACCAAGATTCTAGATGAAAAATTAAAAAGTGTGCATGGTCAATTGAAAATAATTCGCCAAAATAAGGAAAATAAAATCAGAGATATTATGAGTGGTATTGGATTTATTTTGGGTATATTTGGAATATTTGCCTTAATGAAATCCAGGAAAAACCAACCATGATTGCCGAAACATTTGCAAATGGAAGTTCTTTAATTCACAAGCTGGACCCTCGTTTCAAAATTGTGACAGGTGTTTTACTATCTTCTTTGGCTGCGATATTAAATCACTATATTGCAATTTCCTATATGTTGATGCTGGTCATTTTAGTGACGACAATATCCAAGATACCTGTCGTGTCTATAATTCGGAGACTACTCATAGTCAATGGGTTCATTGGATTTTTGTGGTTGATAATACCCTTTACACATCCGGGAACAATAGTTTATCAACTGGGTTTTTTAAGAGTCACATTTGAAGGATTGCATTTTGTAGCATTAATTACTTTAAAGACCAATGCTTTGATATTGATATTCATTACTCATTTCTCAAGCTCTAATGTCGCAACCATTGGCCATACACTTCAATATTTTAAACTGCCAGCAAAATTCATCAGCTTGCTATTATTCACCTACCGATATATTGATGTAATGGCTCAGGAGTATAGCCGTTTAGTGAGGGCCGCAAAGGTGCGTTGTTTTAAACCCGGTACAAATTTCCATACCTATAGAACCTATGCTTATTTCGTGGGAATGTTGATTATAAATGCCACCAACCGTGGTGAAAAAATTCACCATGCCATGAAATGCCGTTGCTTTAACGGAAAATATTATAGTTTACAGACTTTTAAATCGGCAAATACAGATTGGTTTTATATTACGATTATCCTGATTAATATTCTTGTCATTGGAGGCCTTGAATGGGGAAACATCACCCCCTGATACAACTTGAAAATGTTCATTTTTCTTATGGAAATCAAACACCCATTATTAATGATTTAAATTTTGAATTGTCAAAAAATCAAAAAATTGGTTTAATTGGTGACAATGGTAGTGGTAAAACAACCTTATTACATTTATTAACCGGGATCGTTAAAACAACATCCGGTATCATACGTTTCAGAAAGGAAATAATAGAAACTGAAAGAGATTTTCAAATGTTGCGTAAAGATGTTGGATTACTCTTTCAAAATTCTGACGATCAGTTATTTTGCCCCACAGTTTTGGAAGATGTGGCATTTGGTCCGCTAAATTTAGGATTATCAGCCGAAAAAGCTAAAATCAGGGCGATGGAAACTCTAGAATATCTGAACCTCCAGGGTTATGAAGATCGAATCATACATCAACTGTCAGGAGGAGAGAAAAAACTGGTGGCCCTGGCAACCATATTGGCCATGAAACCCCAGGTATTATTATTGGATGAACCCACGACAGGTCTTGACGAATCAACACGAATCAGAATCTCAGACATATTCAAGAACTTAGAATTAAGCTATATTATTGTTTCTCACGAATTTGATTTTTTAGCGGCTAATACAGATATGATTTATGGGATGAAAAACGGGAAAATAAACTACCATGGAAAGTCCGATACATTACACAGCCATATACACAGCCATCCTGTTGGAGAAGTCCCTCATAAACATTCCCATACCCAAGTTGATTAATGCTTTAAACTGGCGATAAATATTTGACCTAAGGCAATTCCACCATCATTGGGTGGGATGCGTTGATGCCAGTATGGTTGAAAACCATTTTTTTCTAAAGCATCAATCGCTTTTTCAGTCAAAAGCCGGTTCTGAAAACAGCCACCGGATAATACCACTTTTTGTTCTCCAAAATGTTTTGCAAAATAAATTATGATATCAACAAGATAATTATGGAATTTATGAGCAATCAATGAAATTGATTGTCCTTGATTTAACTCTTTAATGATTTCAAAAATACAATCCTGCCACTGAACCAGGTTATCTACTACTATCACTTGATATGAAACTTCCGTTTTGGATTCCCAGGCCAGGTATTCCAGTTCAATAGCTGCTTGTCCTTCAAATGAAATTTCTTGTTTTAGCCCCAAAATTGAAGCAACCCCATCAAAAAGCCTTCCCATGCTTGAGGTCTGGGGAGCATTGAGATTCTTATCCAACATCTGGAGAATGATCTTTAACTCATTACTTTGGAAAGCAGTAACAGGTTTTAAATCTTGCCGGTCCGTAAATTCCTTTCCATACATCTCAAATAGTAATCCTACGGCTGTCCTCCTTGGTTCTTTTACCGCTTGATTTCCTCCGGGAAGCAGAAAGTTTTTTAATGAACCCACCCGTTTAAAACGCTTTTTAGAAAAATGAATGAATTCTCCCCCCCATATTTTACCATCTACTCCATAACCAGTACCATCCCAAATAATTCCTAAAACCGGTCCTTCTATTTCATTTTCAGCAATGCAGGAGGCCATATGTGCAAAATGATGTTGAACTTCTATATTAGGGGTATCAATATCCTTCGTATATTTACTGGATAAATATTCAGGATGAGCATCACAAATTATTTGTTTGATATCCGCATCATATAAATTCTTTATACTTGATATTGTCTTTTCAAAGGCATTGAAAGCCTCTTCAGTTTCAAGGTCTCCAATGTGTTGACTGATAAAAACTCTGTTTTCAATATTGAGTGCGACACAGTTTTTTTGATGAGCTCCCACTGCCAACATCGATACCGCTCTAGTTTTTAACATCACAGGTAAAGGTGCATAACCCCTTGATCGACGTAAAACTAATTCCCGATTTTTGACAATCCGTACCAAAGAATCATCTACCTGCCTAACAATAGGACGATTATGAACTAAAAAACAATCGGTAATATGTTTTAAACGATCCAGGGCTTCGATTTCATCGATACAAATTGGTTCATCGGATAAATTGCCGCTGGTTGCTACAATTGGTTTCCCTAGTAACTGCATCAATACATAATGTAGCGGAGTATAGGGTAACATGACACCTAATGAAGGATTGCCCGGTGCAACATTTTCAGCTAGATTGGACTGCCCCGATGACAGTTTATCCAGAATAACAATGGGTGACTCTGACGAATGTATCAGTTGTTCCTCATTTTGAGAAACCTTACATTCAAATTTAATGGATTCAATATTCGGAAACATTAAAGCAAATGGTTTTTCATCCCGGTTTTTTCTACGCCTCAATTTTGAAACGGCCTTTATATCTTGGGCATTAACAACCAGATGAAAGCCACCTAATCCCTTTATGGCAATAACCTCCCCGTTATTAATTCTTTGAACAACCATTTCAAGTGCTTCCTCTTTTTCAGTGAGGACTTTACCCTTGTTATCCCATAACTGGACCCTTGGGCCACAATCAGGGCAGGCATTTGGTTGAGCATGAAATCGCCGATCCAGTGGATTATCATACTCTTTTTGACATTTTTCACACATGGAAAAATGCTTCATCGCAGTATTCGGTCGATCATACGGTAATGATTCGATAATAGAATATCTCGGACCACAGTTCGTACAATTGGTAAAAGGATAAAGATAACGTCTATTTTTAGGATCAAATACTTCATTGAGACAATCTGGACAGGTTGCGATATCCGGTAATACAATAACAGTTTTTACCCCCTTATCTTCACTTTTTTTGATTTCAAAAGCTTTAAATCCAACCGGGTCCAGATATTTACTTTCCAGACTTTGTATAAATGAGGGACCTGGTTTTTCTTCCCTGATTCTGGAGATAAAGCGGTTCAGGATTACATCTGTCCCTTCAACTTCAATAAATACTCCCTGGGAAGAGTTGATAATCCAGCCCTTCAAATCCATTTCAGATGCTAAACGAAAGATAAACGGCCTAAAACCGACACCTTGAACGGCACCTTGTATAACAAGTGATAATCGTTTAATCATGGTAATACTAAAAAAAGAATGGGGGAGCTATTTAATAGAGGAATATGATTTAGACACCAATTTTAGTCAATAAAACTGATGTCCTTTCACCTTAATTGATATTTTTTTCTAACCAACTTACAAATTCAGGGATTCCTTCACCGGATTTTGCGGAAACAGGAAAGATCTCCAGGTCAGGATTTACTTGTTTTGAGAATTTGATACAACGATCGAGATCAAAATCCAGGTAAGGCAAAAGGTCGATTTTATTAATGAGCAATACCTTTGAGGTTAGTAATAAATCAGGATATTTAATCGGTTTATCTTCGCCTTCCGGGCAACTGACGATAGAGAGTTTCATATTCTCCCCCAAATCATATGCTGTAGGGCAAACCATATTACCCACATTTTCAATGATTAATATTTTGGTGTTTTCCATATCTATTTTATGCAATGCCTGATGGATCATTTCTGCATCCAGGTGACAGGCAGAACCGGTATTAATCTGTGTAGCTGATGCGCCAGCATCTTTGATACGTTGGGCATCATTATCAGTCTGTTGATCCCCTTCAATCACTGAAAACTTAAATTTTTCCCCATGATCTTTAATTAATCTTTCCAACAAAAATGTTTTTCCGGAACCAGGGGCACTAATCCAGTTCATACAAAATACATTATGCCGGGCTATATGCTCTCGATTATGCAGAGCAATATGGTTATTTTTCGCCAGAATATCCTGCTGGATCTCAATCTCTTTATGATCATGGGAGTATTCATGTTGATGGTGATGATCATGTTGATGCGGTTCCATTTTTTTTCCATCTATTGTTGTGTGAGACCCTTCTCCACAACCACATTCTAAACACATTCGTCTACCTCAATTGATTTAATTCTAAGTTCGTTACCAGTAATCATTTTACCTAGGTTGCCACATTTATCACAAACTAGATAATTATCACCTGTAAAAATGTGATCACAACTAATACACTGACCTTTAAAAGGAATTGTAATTATTTCAAAGTTTGCTTGTGTAGCGATTGTTTCTTTCGTAACTGTTTCAAAGGCAAATTCCAGAGCATCTTTAACTACACCCGCTTTTTCACCAATCTCAACGGTTATTTTTGTTATTTTTTGAGCATCATTCTGCTTGGCCACATCCAATGCGGTGTCTATAATACTCATCATAATTGATACTTCGTGCACAAACAATTTACTCCCTTTTTTATTTTAACAGATTCTCGGCAGTTGTTCTGCCGAAGGCATATCTATAATACGTTTTGTACCCAATTCAGTTTCCAAAATAACCTTACCGGAATTTTTTTCCTGTATATTGCCGATAATTACTGAATGCTTCCCCTCTTCAAATGATTGCATGACCGCCAGTATTTTTTCGGCATCTGCTTCCGGAACAATGATGATGGATTTTCCTTCATTGGCAATATATAATGGATCTAAGCCCAGTAAAGCACTGGCTGTTTTAACCTGTTCATGGATTGGCAAACAGGTTTCCTGTAGATAAATACCGACTTGGGATGCTTCTGCAATTTCATTCAAAGTTGCTGATAATCCACCTCGTGTTGGATCACGCAACACATGAATGTTTTCGGACACATCCAAAACAGCAGCAATCATATGATTAAGCGCAGCAGAATCTGATTGAATATCTGTTGTAAAATCCAGCCCTTCACGTTTTGACATAATCGCAATTCCGTGATCAGCAATGTTGCCATTAATGATGATGACATCTCCATTAACTGCATTTTTGGGAGATATGGTAATATCTTTTTCAATAACTCCGATTCCTGAGGTATTAATGTATACCTTATCGACTTTTCCTTTCTCAACAACCTTTGTATCTCCTGTCACCAGATAAACGCCGGCTTTATCTGCTGCAAGTCTCATACTTTTAACGATGGCATCCAGTTCTGCCATACTAAATCCTTCTTCCAGAATAAAACCACAGCTTAAATACAGCGGTTTAGCGCCACACATGGATACATCATTAACCGTCCCGTTCACAGCTAAATCACCTATATTCCCACCAGGGAAAAAGACAGGGTTGACGACGTACGAATCTGTCGACATGGCTAATCGAACACCATTAATTTCAAAAATAGCGCCGTCGTGGGTTTCATCCAGAAATGGATTTGAGAAATGCGGTGAGAAAAGGTTTTGAAAAAGTTCCTGTGATAATTTGCCACCACTCCCGTGGCCAATCAGTATTTGTTTTTTTTGAATATCCATGGATTTTTATCCTGCAGTCTTAGTATCCCAGGTCATTTCGGTATTCGGATTATCCAAAACTTCTTTCATCAATTCCAGGGTTTTAATAGCCTCATCTTCGTCGATTATATTTAATGCAAAACCGGCATGAACAATAACATAATTGCCAACCCTTGCTTCAGGTATCCAAGCAATACAAGCTTCTTTCGTTACTCCACCAAAATCGATTTTTGCCATACTTAGAGGGCCTTCATCATAAATCTCGATTATTTTTCCAGGAACAGCAACACACATTTTGATTCCTCCGTTTTATATAACATTAATTATTGATTCTTGGTAAATAGGCTGTTTTATTTAAATCGTCAATGTGCTAAACAATAATGCGATTGTTCAAAACAGCTTTAAGATCAATGTTTGTCAGTCTTTTATAAAAACTGAATATTTATGGTTAATAATTTCATCATATTAGAATATTTATTTCGTTTAAAAAATTCTAAAAAATAAATAATTCCTTTACTAAACCTATCTTTCATGGTTTATTTACTCATCTCAATTTTCTATGATGCTTTTGAACAGTGAAACAAAAACATAGAAATCAAGTAATATCTTATTATTTTTATATTCTGTACATTTTATTATAGTTCCATACATATCATATGATGGGAGGGAGTAACAAATGATCAGAGGTCAAAATTTATTTGCTGAGCCAAGTGTAGGAAGACGTGACTTCCTTAAGCTTTCAGCAAAAATTGTAGCTGTACTGGGTTTATCGCCTACAATCATTCCTCAAATTGCCGAGTCACTGGAAAAAGGAGCAAAACCTGCGGTGATTTGGTTACATTTTCAAGAGTGTACTGGTTGTACTGAGTCTTTATTGAGAGCAACCGGTCCGGATTTAGCTGAAGTAATTCTTGATGTTATTTCATTAGAATACCATGAAACACTTTTCGCTGCAGCCGGTCACCAAATTGAGGATAACCTTCACAATGCCATGAAACGATACAAAGGAAAGTACGTTTTGGTGGTAGAAGGCGCGATTCCGGTAAAGGAAAATGGAAGATTTTGTGAAATATCAGGCCACACCGCTATTGATATCTTAAAAAAAACTGCTACTGATGCCGCTGCAGTAATAGCCATCGGTTCATGCGCTTCCTGGGGAGGTATCCCTTCAGCTCTAATGGCTAACGGGGAAAATCCAACTGGTGCCCAGGGTGTTCAAAAAACGTTAGGCGAACTTGGAATTAATAAACCGGTAGTAAATATACCTGGTTGTCCGCCAAGCCCCTATAATTTTTTATCCACCGTCGTTCATTTCTTAAACTTCGGATTACCAAAACTAGATAAAAAAGGCCGACCGACTTTCGCTTATGGAACATTGATCCATGACCAATGCGAACGAAGAGGGCATTTTGATTCCGGTCGATTTGCTGAACAATTTGGAGATGAAGGTCACCGAAAGGGTTACTGTCTTTATAAACTGGGATGTAAAGGACCAAGCACATTCGGAAACTGCCCTGAACAAGGATTTAATGAAGATAAAAAATGGCCTGTTTCAATCGGTCATCCGTGTTTTGGTTGTATCGAAGCGGGTGTCGGATTTACGAAATCACTCCATGACACTTCTGATATGGCTTTTGCCAATCCACCACAAGTTTACACAAAACCCACAGATCCTCAAGAAAAAGGTATTGATCCACTAGCAACTGCCGCAGCTGGTCTTGCAGCAGGAGTAGTAGCTACTGCAGTTTACAAAAAAGGTAAAGCACTTCCTGGAAAAGAGGGGGAATAGCATGAAAACGAAACGTAGATCTTTTTTAAAAGGTCTTCTGGGAGTTGGAGCTGGTGCTGCCGTAGTACCCATGGTTGCTAACACTGCAACTGCAAGTGGAAACAAAGAACCTAGTGATAACCATATGGGTATGTTTTACGACGCGACTTTATGTATCGGTTGTAAAGCTTGTGAAGTAGCTTGTAAAAAAGCTAACGATCTTAAACCAGAATATGGTAATTACGACATCGGCGGGATTAACAACCTGGATTCTACAATTTGGGATGCCCCTGGAGATCTTTCGGTTAACACGATTAATATTATTAAATTGTACCAAGAAGGTGAGACACACTCTTTTATAAAAAAGCAGTGCATGCATTGTGTAGATGCTAACTGTGTTTCGGGGTGCCCTACCACTGCTTTAATTAAGCAGGATAATGGTGCAGTTACCTGGGAGGAAGATGCCTGTGTTGGCTGTCGATATTGTCAGATGGATTGTCCATTTAACATACCAAAATTTGAGTTCAATCATTATTACGGTAAAATCGTTAAATGCCAATTATGTGCTGATAATGGTTTACTGGATAAGAACAGAACTGCCTGTACGGATGTCTGCCCAAGCAAAGCCGTTATTTTTGGAAAATTAAAGGATTTAAAAGCAGAAGCTCATCACCGATTGGCTGCTGACCCCGCTCGATATAATGGTCAGGTTTATGGTGATACAGAAGGTGGAGGACTCGGTGTTATTTATCTTTCAAAAGTACCTTTTGAAAAACTGGGTCTGCCAAAACTGAAAAACTTCTCTTACGCTGCTGTTAGCGAAGGTGTGCAACACACTCTTTATAAAGGTATGATCGCACCCATAGTTGCGTATGCAGTAATCGTTTTTGCCGCTTTTAAAACCCTTTCTAAAAATAAGGAGAATCATTAATGGAACATCTGGATCCAAAACCAACAGGGGGAAAAATATTTACCCCTCCTATACTAGGAATGTTGTTGGTATTCGCGGTATGTGCATATTTTCTGATTCTTCGATACGCTAATGGTATTGGTACTGTTACAAATTTAACCGATCATATGTCCTGGGGAATTTGGAAAGTAATTGGTGTAATCGTTGGTGCCGCACTTGTATGTGGTGGCTACGCATGTGCATTTACCGTTTATGTATTCAATGGTTGGAAATATCATAGATTCGTAAGACCTGCAATTTTATTATCCTTACTTGGATATTCTTTTGCCGGTTTGTCCCTGGCCTATGACGTAGGACGTTACTGGGGATTATTCAACTTTTTTATTCCGAAATACTGGCAGGGTAACTCCGTATTATTCGAGGTAGCGATTTGTGTGATGTCATACATCTTAATCTTATCCATCGAAGTTGGACCCTCTATTTTGGAAAAATTTTTCTCACCCGAAAAAGCAGATAACCTTGCTGCTAAGCTACATGCCTTTTTAAATAAAGTATTATTCCTGACTTTAGGATTTGGTGTGGTTTTACCAACAATGCATCAATCCGGTTTGGGCGGTTTAGCTTTGGTGATGGGGGAGAAAATCAGTCCTTTATGGCAAACACCTTTTGTCTCCTTGTTACATTTAATATCCTGTATCGCTATGGGATATGGTTGTGTAATCGCAACGGAAGTTTTATTTGCCAATAACTACAAAGACAAAGACCAAATGAACCTATTAGGTCAATTTGCAAATCTGATGAAGATTTTTGTTGTTGTCTTTTTAGCTTTACGATGGATCGAAATTATACGTGCTGGTGGAGTAGGCTTGGCATTTGATTTCGGAAGTGGATATTTAGACGCGTATTCATTTTGGATAGAAATGTTGCTATTTCTGGTCGGACTATATTTTGTTTGGTCAAAATCAGCTCAGTCGAGTGCCAAGAACATTTTCTTTGGTGGCTGGTTGATTATGCTTGGTGGTTCTCTATATCGAATCAACGTATATATTATTGGATTCCATCCGGAAGCTGGTGTTAGTTATTTTCCATCTCTTCCAGAATTAATTATCTCTATTGGGATGGTTTGTTTACAAATAGCCATATTTATTACAATCGTAAAATTATTCCCGATTATTACCAAAAAGTAACAGGAGAAAAAACATGGGTAAAATCATTACAATTGATCCGATTACCAGGATCGAGGGCCACCTGAAAATAGATATTGAAGTGTCTGGTGGTAAAATCACGAATGCATGGTCCTCTGGTACTATGTACAGAGGTATTGAACAAATTCTTGTCGGACGAGATCCCAGAGAAGCATGGCTGTTTACACAGCGTTTTTGTGGCGTTTGTACAACCGTACACGCTATCGCTTCTGTCAGAGCTGTTGAAAATGCACTTGATTTGGAAATTCCGGTCAATGCTCAATTGATTAGAAACCTGATTATGGCTTCACACGGGATTTTCGATCACATTGTTCATTTTTATCATTTATCAGCTTTGGATTGGGTTGACGTTGTTTCAGCCACCAAGGCTAAAGCCAAAGATGCCGCAAATTTTGCACAACTGATCTCACCCACCTGGCACAGAAATACAACTGCAGAAATGCAGGCCACCAAAGATCGTGTGATAGCTGTTGTGAAAAGTGGTCAGCTGGGTATCTTCAATAATGGTTATTGGGGTCACAAAGCGATGGAATTGCCACCACACATCAATTTGATGGCTGTTGCGCATTATCTGCAAGCTTTGGAATACCAAAGAAAAATTAATGAAGTTACTGGTCTATTAGGTGGTAAAACCCCTCATATTCAGAATCTGGCGGTTGGTGGTGTCGCTAATGCTATCGATTTAGATGAGCAAACTTCATTAAATATGACAACCTTGCTGAAGGTTAAGAGTTATTTTGATGAAATTAAAGATTTTGTCAATAATGTCTACCTAACCGATGTTTGCGCTGTAGGAACTGCTTATGTTGGTGAAACAGCCTATGGAAAAGG
>Ga0233431_1003097_pt1 | contig 20930 bp, 14 predicted proteins | sample SI_118_April2016_FD_179867 | JGI IMG/M metagenome (GOLD analysis project Ga0233431, IMG submission 179867) | Seawater microbial communities from Saanich Inlet, British Columbia, Canada - SI_118_April2016_200_MG | ecosystem: Environmental > Aquatic > Marine > Inlet | place: Canada: British... | reverse complement strand
TTTTCAGGAACACCCGAGGGAGCCGAGGCCAGTGCTCTTCTCTACAGCCTGATTGAGACGGCCAAGGCAAACAAACTGGAGCCGTATTCATACCTGCGCTTCATTTTTGAAAAACTGCCAATGGCTGAAACGCTTCAGGACTATGAGGCCCTGCTCCCTTGGAATGTTGATGCGAAACAACTGGATTTTGAACGGGTGGTGAAGTGCGGTTAAATAGGCGCTTACGTTGATCCACGGACCCGCCTGCAACTATGAGGCACAAGCAGGTAGGTTTCTCAGATTTCGCGGATTACACTGAAGACCATCAGAAGCGGAAACCAAAACAGCTAGAAATTGCAGCATGCTATGGCACAAGAGAAAGTGTAACCCAAGGGGCGGAGCTTTGCAAAGGGGTGAAAACAACAAAGGAAAAACCGTGCCGCCCCGCCTGCCTTGTGGAATGCGAAGCCTATTCCTCTGGGGTAGCCTTGGAAAATGATACTGTGAAAATCCGCCTGCCCTGTGAAATCCCGAAGGAAAGAGAAGCGTATTTCACCGGGGTGCCAAAAAACAGAAAGTCAACATTTGACAATGTCCCGAAGACCCCAACCAGAGGTCTTCAAAAATCATGGAAGATATGGATTCCCTGAAACAATTTTCAACTATTCAACAGGTTAGCCAAAAGCTTGATGTACCGAAACCAACGCTCAGGTTTTGGGAAAAGGAGTTTGAAGGCATCTTAGTCCCTCTAAGAACCAACGGCCGGCAGAGACGCTACGCCACGGAGCATGTCGCTGTCATCAAGGAGATAAAACTGTTGAAAGAGGCGGGATTGAGCCTAGCCGAAATCAAGAGAAAACTGGGAAAAGGACAAATGTCGGAAGCCTGGCGTCAGGGGTCCGGAGATGGACGAACGGGCGGAATTGATCTTCTGGCTGAAAGAGTGGCAGAGGTTGTAAGGCTCGAGATCCTGAGGTTTTTCGAAAGGGGAGAGGGATAAATCATAACACTTCTACCTGAAATCAAGAAATTTGGATGCATCAGGTGGAAGTTCGAAAAAAAAAGGCAATCAAGCCCTATATTCAGAATCTAATACCAAATCATCGCCCAAAAGTGGAACATCAGATAAGATCAGGAAGTAACAGCGTTCCCCATTAAATAAACGGCTTTGTTTTTTTCGAACGAGATAACCTGGAAATCACTAACATGGCAAAACGAATGCGCAAATGGATTTTGGTGGCTGGCGCTCGACCCAATTTCATGAAAATTGCGCCTCTCATTCGTGCGGTTAATTCCTATAACGATATGAACGGCGGAGACATTTATCCGTTTCTTGTCCACACCGGACAACACTATGACGAGAATATGTCCGAATCCTTTTTCAGGGATCTCGATATTCCGGAACCCGATGTTCACCTGGGCATAGGCTCGGGGAATCATGGAGAACAGACCGGAAAGATTCTGATTGAATTTGAAAAAGTCCTCCTCAGTGAGCGACCGGATTTAGTAGTTGTGGTGGGAGATGTTAACTCAACGTTAGCTTGTTCCTTAGCTGCCGTGAAGCTTCACATTCCCATCGCCCATGTGGAGGCCGGGCTCAGGAGCTTTGACCGCAGGATGCCGGAAGAGATCAATCGAATTCTCACTGATGCCATATCGGATTACCTGTTCACCCCTTCACCGGATGCGGACGAAAATCTATTAAAGGAGGGTATTAGTCCGGAAAAGATATTCCTTGTTGGAGATATCATGGTGGACAGTCTTCTGTTCAATCTGGAAAAAGCCAGGAAATCGCTGATCTTAAAAAAACTTGGCCTTCAAAAAGAATTATCAACTGACCACTGTCAACTGACCACTGATTACTGTCTTCTGACCCTTCACCGTCCAAGCAATGTAGATAACAAAGATACATTTTTTAGGATAATCAGTGCACTTACTGAAATATCCAAACGAATCCCTATTTTCTTCCCCGTTCATCCTCGTACAAGAAAGCGAATTGAAGACTTCGGGTTGCAGCATCACTTTATTGAGTTGACAAATAACAAATCACGAATAACAGATAATGGAATCTACATTTCAAATCCCGTCGGCTACTTAGATTTTTTGAATCTCATGGCCAATGCCAAGATTGTATTGACAGATTCCGGTGGGATTCAGGAAGAAACGACGGTGTTGAATATTCCCTGTATAACGCTGAGAGATACAACTGAAAGACCTATTACCCTGTCAGAGGGAACAAATGTCCTGGTGAAGAATGATCCGCGAAAGATTGTGGAGGAAGTTGAAAAAATCTTGGTAGGAGAAGGGCGTAAAGGCTGTTGCCCAAGTATCTGGGACGGACATACCGCAGAACGAATCGTGAAAATTTTAGCGGAAAAAGGAAACTCATACAACGGGAGCCATATTTAATGAAGAATATTGCTGTGATAGGCGCTGGATACTGGGGCAAGAATCTTGTTCGCAATTTTTCACAGCTTGAAGTTCTTAAGAGCGTCTGTGATCAAGACCATGACATCCGATCGAAGTTGAGTAAAGATTATCCGGGGGTAACTGTTACGGATGATTTTGATGCTGTTTTGAATGATACTGATATCGCGGGCGTTGTTATTTCTGCACCCGCAGCACTCCATTTTGATCTGGCGCGGAAAGCCCTTATGGCTGATAAGCATGTCTTTGTAGAAAAGCCCCTGGCACTTACATATCAAGATGGAAAGGGGTTGGTAGAATTAGCCGAAGCGCGGCAGAAGATTCTCTTCGTGGGGCATATACTTCATTACCATCCAGCGGTAGTCAAGCTCAAAGAACTCATAAACAGCGGTTCAATCGGGCGTATTGAGTACATCTATTCGCGGCGTCTGAGTCTGGGTAAAATCCGTAGGGAGGAAAACATCCTCTGGTCTTTTGCTCCCCACGACATTTCCATCATTTTAAGCTTGGTTGGGGAGGATCCTTATTATGTCGATTCTGTGGGAAGTAATTTCTTGCACGCGAGGATTGCGGATATCACTATGACAAACCTGAAATTCCCGTCAGGCATCGGAGCACACATTTTTGTAAGCTGGCTCAATCCCTTTAAGGAACAGCGGTTAGTGGTGGTGGGCAGCAGGGGTATGCTTATGTTTGATGACACGAAACCTGTGGAGGAAAAGCTGGTCCTTTATCCCCATACCATCAATTGGAAAAACGGCATGCCGGTGCCGGAGAAAGCGGAGAGCAATGCCATTGACATCTCGCAGTCGTGGGAAGAACCGTTGAAAGCGGAGTGCAGAGCATTTCTCTCTGCTATGGATACGGGTTTCAAGCCCATCACCTCGGGAGACGAGGGGCTGCGGGTACTCAGGATTCTCGAAATCAGCCAGAAATCAGTTGAGCAGAAAGAGTTCACGACATATTCTTCTTTGGGTGGTAACGGCGGGAAAAGTTGGTATGAGAACGAGACCAAAGCCGACACAGAGAGAAATTCGATTTATCAATCCGCAATCCAAAATCCAAAAGCTGCGATAGAGCTGAGGCAATCATTGTCAGACGATTCTGTTTTCATTCATCCGACCGCGGTAATTGATGATCAGGTAGTTTTTGGCCATGGTTCTCGGATCTGGCTCTTCTCCCACGTGCTCTCGGGTTCCAGGATTGGTCAAAACTGCAATGTAGGGCAAAACGTGGCTATTGGCCCGGATGTTACAGTCGGGAATAACTGCAAGATCCAGAACAATGTTTCAGTCTACAAAGGAGTAACCCTCGAGGATGGAGTTTTCTGCGGCCCCTCTATGGTCTTTACCAACGTTTACAACCCCAGGGCGGAAATCCGCAAAATGGATCAGGTAAAACCGACTTTGGTTAAGACGGGGGCAACCCTTGGTGCAAATTGCACCATCATTTGCGGGATTACTATTGGTCGATATGCGTTCATCGGGGCCGGCGCGGTTGTTACCAAAGATGTTTCTGATCATGCCTTGGTTGTTGGAAACCCCGGGAAACAGATCGGTTGGGTCTGCGAATGCGGAGAGCGACTGACAGATGATCTGAGATGCATTGTCTGCGGTAAGAGCTATGAGAAATGCGACAGGGGGATAACGAAAATGGTTTCCGAGGAGCTAAATAGCGAAAGCGTGCAGGCACTCAAGAAGAACACTGATTATAATTGACATGGATGGAGCCACCAATCTACCAAAATTGCCCATGTCCCCATTCCCCAAGATTTTAAATAGACGTATTATGATGGATAGAAACGTATGTTAAAAAACAGGAAACTTTTTATTACCGGTGGTGCAGGTTTTATCGGTTCCACACTTATAGGTCTCTTAATAGATAATAATAAGATTACCGTATATGATAATTTTCGTCGAGATGCATTACATGGAAAGCCATACGTCAACCATCCGAACTTAAACATTATTAAAGGCGACATATTAGACGTTGAATTGCTCAAAAAATCAATGAATGGCACACAGATAGTGGTTCACTGTGCAGCCATTGCGGGAATCGATACCGTTATAATAAAACCGACTGAAACAATGCGCATAAATATGATAGGCACTGCCAATGTTCTTGAAGCGGCTAAAAAATTAAATAACCTTGAACGCTTTATTGATTTCTCCACAAGTGAGGTGTTTGGTCAATCCGCTTTCCGGGCAGAAGAAAACCAAATAACACATATCGGGGCAGTTGGTGAAGCGCGTTGGACTTATGCAGTGAGTAAGCTTGCCGCTGAGCATCTCACCAAGGCGTATAATGAAGAATTTGGAATGCCGACTGTAACACTCAGACCTTTCAATATTTACGGGCCAGGGCAAGTTGGAGAAGGGGCATTGAGGGTATTCATACAACGTGCCCTTAAAAACGAAGATATTCAAATTCATGGTGAGGGAAATCAAATAAGGGCATGGTGTTATATTGATGATTTTATTGATGGTTTAATGCGTGCAATGGTGAGGCCGGAAGCGATCGGGGAATCTTTAAATATAGGTAATGCAAGGGCTGTTATGACTATTTATGGCTTAGCCCAAACTGTTGTCAGGGTCCTCAAATCGTCGTCTACGATAAAGTTTACTATGAAAAATTTCGCCGATGTTGAGCTTCGCGTTCCGAGCGTAAGAAAGGCAAAAGAATTAATCGGGTTCGAAGCAAAAATAGATTTAGAAGAAGGCATTCAACGTTCGGCGGAATTTTTCCTAAAGAATACAAAATGAACAGGCAGAAAATTCCCCTTGCAAAACCATCGTTCGACGGTAGAGAAGTTGAAGCGATTAAACGTGTAATTCAGGGAGGATGGGTTGTTCAAGGTCCTGAAGTGGAGGACTTTGAAAATTTAATTGCTGAAATGCACGGGGCTCGAAACTGCATTGCTGTGACTTCTGGTACTGCGGCCTTGCATATTTGTTATCTTGTACTTGGTATTGGTCTGGGGGACGTTGTTTTTATGCCGAGTTTTGCCTGGCCGTCTGCAGCAAATATGGCAATGGCAGTAGGTGCACGGCCGGTTTTTGTGGATGTTCTGCCAGAAACTTACAATATTGACCCGATTGATTTGAGAATAAAAATCCAACAGTGTTTGGAAAACAATATAGGAAAACCTCGTGCTGTTGTTCCGGTTCATGAGTTCGGTTTAGCCGTCGACATGAATGCGGTTACCGCAGTCGCTCGCGAATTTGGTTTGGAGGTTATCGAGGATGCAGCCTGTGCGCTGGGTGCTTACCATAAAGGTTCTCCTGTGGGGGCGATTGGGAAAATGGGAATATTCAGCTTTCATCCTCGAAAAGCGATTACTACAGGTGAAGGTGGCGCCATTGTTACAAATGACGACGAATTGGCCCGCGAGTGCCGGGTTTGGCGAAATCACGGCCAAAGTGTTCTGGAAGGGAAAAGAGAATTTCAATTGGCAGGAATGAATTATCGGATGACGGAAATCCAGGCGGCAATTGGGAAAGTTCAGTTGTCAAAATTTCCCGAAATTTTAAATAAACGAATGGAAGTTGCGCAAAGTTATTTTAAAAATTTTAACAAAAATACTTCAATAAAATTGCCGGCGAATTGCACGGAGCATACCTGGCAGTCGTTTATGGTTGTTTTAGACGGTGATTGTGATCGAGACAGTATTGTTGGTGCGATGTCAAAAGCCGGATTCGAATGTGGCTCCGGTTCTGTGGCTGGTCACTGCGCAAAGATCTATCAGGAAAAATTCAACTATAAACCCGATAATTTACCAATATCAGAAAGGCTTTGCAACCAGGGCCTTGCCCTTCCGCTACATACGTTTCTGGCGAAGAGTGATATAATACGGTGTGCCTTATCCCTGATTCAGGCGGTATCGGAGAAATAAAGTGCAAATTGAGTTACTATCAAAGGAAAGGTATGAGAGATACACTCAGTTGCTTTTAAAAGATGAGAGAACCGGCTTTAACAGTTCTTTGGCTTTTATGAAGCTGCTGGAATGGGTCACAGCGGCTGAACCTTATTATCTCATTGCGATAGAGGACAACAAAGTTATTGGAGCATTGCCTTCATTTTTAAAACGAAATCATAAATACGGCAATGTTCTAAACTCGCTGCCATGGTACGGCAGTAATCCTGGTATTTCTATAGATCCATCATACCCAGATCCCCAACAGATAAAAATCAGTTTGCTGAACGCGTTTTGCGAATTTGCGAGGGAGAACAATGTTTTAACATCTACGATAGTTACGCGACCATTTGAAAAAGATCAGGGGCTGTACGCTAAACATACAGCGTACGCTTTTCTGGACAGTCGAATTGGAATGATAACACCGCTGCCGAAATTCAGCAGTGCCATAGATACGAATCTTATGGCTGGTATTCATTCCAAGACCAGAAATTTGATCAGGAAGGCCAAAAAGAGTGATATTTCATTTTGGCATGATAGTAGTATTGAAAGTTTGTATTTTTTGGCAGAACTTCACAGTGCGAACATGGAAGCCATAGGTGTTCCTGCAAAAAATAAAGACTTCTTTGAAGCACTGGCGAGAATCTTTACGTATGAAGAAGACTATCGGGTCTATATTGCAGAAAAGGACGGTATTAATATCGCCGCGTTGCTTGTAACTTATTTTAACAAAACAGCAGGTTATTTCACTCCGGCGGTGGCAGTGGATTACCGACAATATCAACCGCTTAACCTGCTTATTTATAATGCCATGAAAGATGCTGCTCAAAAGGGATGTTATTGCTGGAATTGGGGAGGCACTGCTCATTCAGCACAAGGAGTATACCATTTCAAAAAGAGGTGGGGATCAGAGGAATGTCAGTACTACTACTATACTAGTTCTTATAGGGATATTTCCGGATTACTTTCTCTAAGCGAAAAAACGCTGATGAACGAATATCCATTTTTTTATGTTTTTCCGTTTTCGGAATTGAAGTCCAAGCATCAGGTAGATACTTGAAAGCTATTGAGATCTGTTGAACTTTTAGAATGTTTTTGGGGAAATTTAATTTTAGGCTCGTGAAAAGGAGCAAGTGAAAATGATAATTGTTATCGGCGCCTCAAGTTCTATAGGGACATATCTTATAGATGAATTGGTGGCTCAAAAACGTGAAATTGTTGCCACAAGTCTAAAAAACCGCAATAAAAAGTTCTACGAAAACAAGGGCGTTTCTTACTCAAGACTTGATATTACCAGCGAAGCGGATTTTGAGAATTTACCCAAAGACAATATTGAAGCCGTTCTATTGTTGGCAGGATTGCTGCCGGCTAACCTGACAGAGTACGACCCGAAATACTATAAAGAATATATTGATGTTAATATTCAGGGAACGTTAAACGTTTTAGAGTATTGCAGAAAAAACAAGGCGGAAAAAATTATATTCGCAAATTCTCATTCCGACGTATCAGGGCTGTGGGATTGCAAAAGAGCAATAACTGAAGAAGATCCGCGGACGATAAATTATTCCGGTGATCACGCCGTATATATTATCTCAAAAATTTCTGCAATGGATCTCATTGAACATTATCACCAGGAATATGGTGTTCAGGGGATATCTCTGAGGCTGCCCGCAGTTTATGCCTATGGTCCTCGTCAGGGTATGTATATTAACGGCAAATTCATCAAAGCTGGATTTAGTATTTTCGTAGAAAATGCCCTAGCATCAGAACCGATAGAAATCTGGGGAGACCCGAAAAAAGGGAAAGATATTGTTTATGTCAAAGATGTGGTAAGCGCTTTTATCAGGGCCGTTGACAGCAAAACGGCGCAAGGGCTTTATAATGTCGCAACAGGTATTTGCACCACGCTTGAGGAAGAAGTTAAGGGTATTATTGAAGTATTTTCACCAAAGGAACACCCTTCAGAAATTTCCTATAATCCGGATAAGCCTGATACACTGGCATATTTATATGACATCAGTAAGGCGAAACGCGACCTCGGTTACGTGGTAAAATATCCTTTTAGGAAGATGCTTGAAGACTACAAATTGGAAATGAACAGGCAGTCGTCAAGATTTCTATAATTTAGAATAAAGCACTGCCTGATTCACGAAATAGTAAAAGCTGCTGCTTGACAGAAGGATTAACTAAACTTCACCACAGGGACCCGGCTGAAAGTTATGGACGCGGAAATTAATGACATTGTTATAACATTTGATACAGACTGGGCTCCTGATTTTGCGATCGAGAAAACTGCGGACATGTTGATTGAAAATCAGGTTAAGACAACGTGGTTCCTGACCCATGAAAGCAAAGCTATTCGGAGACTTTTTGAGCATAGCGACCTGTTTGAACTCGGTATTCATCCCAATTTTATGCCTGGCTCGACACAAGGCAGAAGCCATCATGACGTAATGAGTTATCTTATGAATATAGTTCCGAACGCCAAAGTGGTCAGGACACACGCAATGTTCTACAGTGCTTCTTTGTCAAGGATGTTTGCTCTGGAGTTTGGTCTCGAAACAGATAGTTCAATATTTCTTGGGGAAATGCCTCACATTATTCCATACGAGGTATTTTATGGTAACAAAACTTTTATTCGTATGCCCTATTTCTGGTCGGATGATGGGGAAATGACGATAAAGCAATCACCGGCATTCGGGTTCAGTTATAAAAACTACCATATGCCGGGGCTGAAAATCCTCGATTTTCATCCTATCCACATTTATCTTAACTCAGAACATATGAGTAATTACAACTTATTAAAAGCAAAGCACGATGTTAAAGACTGCACCGCCGAAGCGGTAGAACCGTTTATAAATAATGGAAAGGGCTCTGGTACACTACTAAGAGAAATCATAAGGGAAAATCCCAACCCTGACGGATTCAAGACAATTTCAGAGATAGCTGAGGAATGGAGACTTGTGTCACAAAAACCAATCAGGGGCATACAACCATGATTCCTCAGGATGTTTTGGAAAAGCGGAACCGGGTCCTGGTAAGAAAACTGATCCGTAAACATAGATTGAACCTTACCGGGCTTACGGTTTTTACCGAAGCGGCAACAGGCAGTTACAAATATACTCCGATAATTGCTGCTTTAGCTGGTGCAGATCGGGTATTTGCGGTAACTGGCGACTCAAAATATGGCTCAAAGGAGGTTGTCAGAAAGCAGACACTGATAGAGGCCAAAATATTGGGCGTTCACGATAAGATTTCCGTCCTTTATGAAAAAGACGGTGATTGTCTGAGCCGAAGTGATATTATTACAAACTCAGGTTTTGTTCGTCCAATTACAGCCGAGATGGTTTTTTTTATGAAAGCTACTGCTGTAATTCCCCTGATGTGGCTTGCATCGGAATTCCGCCCTGAGGAACTGGATTTTCCGGCGTGTATTGAAAAAGAAATTTTGGTTATGGGCACAAACGAACACCACCATTCGCTTAAACTGTTTAATTCGATCGGATTCAAAATATGCAAGCTTTTATTTCATACGGGCTTCAGCATCTATAATGACAACTTCTTGCTGACTGCAAGCGGAGATATGGGAAACAGCATCGCTGATTTCTTTATCAACAACAGTGTTTCTTTTGACAGGATCGTGTTTGATGATGAAATACCGATGCGACATCGAAAGTTTGTATGTGATCGTACGGAGATTATCAACAATCTGGATAAATACGACGCAATAATTGTGGCTGAACTTTATCATAACGTTAACATCCTTTCGGCTGGTGGTTTTATCTCTACCAAATTATTAAAAAAGCAAAACCCATTGGTCCAAATAATCCATACATATGGCTCTATCGACAAGGATAACATTATTGAAGAAAATCTTTGTCTTTATCCGCCAGAGCCCAGGAATTTTCCGTATGGAACAGTTTGTGCTGATTATTTAGGGGAAAAACCAACTTTAGATTTAATAACGGCAGGTTTGAAAGTTGGCGAAGTGATGGCAAGGAGTAGATTGAATGGGATGACGGCTGTTGAGACTGAAAAATATACCTTAGATAATAGTCCGGCAGATGTTTTAAGCGAAATGTTCGTTAAAACACGAAGCCAATTGATGTAATTATGTTGTCGGAAAATGAGAAGAAATACGTTATTGGACGTTATCATAAGTTGCTGGAAAAGTATGGCTATAGTCCTAAATCAATTGGATGGCCAAAAGGTGATCCCGCGTTCAGGTATCATATTTTGACATCTATTGCTAAATTTCAAAATGGAGAAACTTTGCTAGACTTAGGATGTGGTTTTGCGGATTTATATTCTTTTCTAAAAAAATATTCCCCGAATGTTAAATATATGGGGGTAGATTTCAACCATGAGCTAATTGAAATAGGTAAAAAAGTATATCCAAATGCTGATTTACGGGTTGGAGATATCACGAAAGATGATTTTGGCGTTTTCGATTGGGTAGTAGGTTATGGCATTTTTAATAACCGGTTGCCGGAAACTTCCAATGAAGATTCAATAAAAGTTACGATTAAAAAAATGTTTCAAATTGCCAAAAAGGGCGTAAGCGTTAATTTTTCAAGTAGTTATGTTGATTATATGAATCCTATAGCTTACCATGTTTCTCCTGAATGGGCTTTCTCTTTTGCCAAGACCTTAACTAAAAGAGTTAGCTTAAGGCATGACTATATGCCATATGATTTTTTTCTTTATATTTATAAAGATGATGAAATAAATTGCGAAAACGTATTTAGGGGGGCGAAAGCCGACTGGGAAAGGCAGAGATAACTCAGATGGAAACAGGACAAGCCGAAACCAAACAAATTCAATGCAAACCGGGTAACATGTTGGGAATATATGATATTTTCAGTCTTGAGAAAGTGGAAAAGTTATATGGAGAGTTGTTAGAAAAGGGTGCCTCTTTTCATAGGATGAAGGAACTTAATGGATTAAAAAATGGGATAATTTTAAGGCATGACTTTGACACCGAGATGGATTCGGCTCTGCCATTTGCCCGGATGGAACATGGGCTAAACATAAAGTCCTCATACTATTTTCTTTTGACCGCCAGATCATACAACCTCTACTCTGAGCATTGCAGGAATATACTCCGCGAAGTCATAAGTTTGGGACATGAGATAGGGTTACACTTTGATGCCTCAATCTATCCCAATGATAGGCTGGAAGAAGCATTTCTGGAAGAAAAGGGCCTTCTGGAAGTAATAACAATGCAGGAAATGTACTCTATGAGCTTGCATGATCCTGCACAAGATGGGACCTATCCCTATTTTAACAATATAGTGAATGCCTATAACTGGAATATCTTTTCATCTAAGAACTATTTCTCAGACTCGGGGTTTAGTTTTAAAGCGACGGCTGACCAGATTATCACTGAGGCCGAGCACGATATTGTACAGATGTTGCTTCATCCTACGATTTATTGTATCAGGAATGAAGAGGAGTCGCCGAGCGTGATATACCTATACAAAACAGAGATAGAACGATTTGCCGATGCTTTATTTGAACCTGTTCGTCAGCATCCGTATTTTGTTGGGGAATTTAGAAATTATCCAGAATCACATTTGAATATCAAAATAAAAATAAGAGATTAGCTGTAATACAGATTCAAAGGGAGGAGGGACAAATGGTGTTATCCCAAGTATTAGCATATCTGAAAGATAAAGAAATTTCGTATCGCATACTTAATTTTGTTGACGTTGAGATTAGCCGTATTTCCACACCACTAGAAAGCACCTTAGATTCTATCGTGTTTTTTAATAAGGGATTGCCTCCAGATTTTAACTTCGAATATGGTGCCTGCGTGATAAAAATCACAGAAAAATCGGCTCAATTTGATTCTAAAAATGTCATTTGTGTTGATAATCCGCGCTTGGCCATAATCTTCATCGGGCAATTCTTTAAGCCATACTTTTCTCAGAAGAAGTCTTCAATTTCGCACAGGGCCATCATTCATCCTCAAGCTAAAATAGGCAAGAATGTAATCATTATGGATAACGCCATACTGGGTAACTGTACTGTTGGTGATTATACGATCATCTATCCCAATGTAGTTATTTACGATAAAACGGAAATCGGGTCATTTTGCGAAATTAATGCCAATACAACTATTGGAGCAGAAGGGATGGGTTCTGAAAGGTATAAAGAGGGTGAAATCATAAAATTTCCACACTTTTCAAACGTTGTAATCAAGGATGATGTATTCATTGGCCCGAATGTAACCGTTTCACGAGGGGTGTTAACGCCTACTGTTGTTGAAACAGGTTGTAGGGTAAACGCATTTGCACATATCGCCCACAATGCTCATATAGGAAAAAATGTTGATATAGGGATGGCTGCTGTTATCTGCGGTTCAGTAAGAATCGGAGACGGTTGCAGTTTGGGTCCTAACTGCACAATCCGAGATGGAGTGACTATTCGGGATAATGTTAGAGTAGGAATGGGGGCTGTTGTGACAAAGTCGTTTTGTGAATCTGGCGTTATATTAGTTGGAGTGCCGGCACGGATCTTTAGTAAAGATCGTAAGTGATTTCGTTGAAGAATTATCAATATCAGAATAGTTTGGGCATAACGCTTCATTTGATTAACGAAATCGAACATTTTTTAAAGGCGTCAAATTTGAAATCGTAAGAGGGTAGTTTGATGAAAAAAATATTTATCGGCTTTACCAATATCGCGTCGATGATAACCGATTATAAGATGGGATTTGAAGCGTTGGGACTGCGCGCTATAACCGCGGTATATCAATCTTCGCCAATCCAGCATACGGTTGTTGATTATAATTTCTCAGAACTAATCGCAAAAATAGATGTGGCTGCGTCACAAGAGACAGGTCATAAAGACCGCAATGAACCTGCTAAAAAGTTAAAGAGGCAAATCTGGGAACGCTCTTTACGTGAATGTGATGTTTTTATCTTCATATGGAACAGCTTTCTGCCGGATTTTTCCGATTATGCTGAACTGAAGAAAAGAGGCAAGAAAATCGTTACCTTTTTTGTCGGAAACGATATCCGCTGGATTCCAGCAATGGAACAAGAGTTTGCTAAATACAACCTACCGAAAAAAGACTATGATGATTCCTACAGGATGGTGCCGTTAATTAACAAACTGAATTATTTGCGGACCGCTGAAAAATATTCTGATCTTATTACCAGCCACCCAGGCATGTCTCAGTTGGCTCTTAGACCCTATTTCAGTTCAGGGATGCCACTGTGGTTGAGGAAATTCAGGGAGAATAATAATCAAAGGAGAATACCAAAGATAATCCATGCTCCTTCAAATAGAGCAATTAAGGGAACAAAATATGTATTGGATGTATTTGAGGCCCTGAAGCGTGAAGGTCTGGAATTTGAAACAGAATTAATTGAAAATCTGCCAAACCTTGAAGCCATTAAGAAATATGAGGATGCAGATATATTGGTAGGGCAATTGTTCTCCACTTATGGGGGGAGACAGGAACTCGAGGCTCTGGCATGCGGATCTATAGTGCTTTCGGGGTTCAGGCCTGATTATGCGCAGGATTACATAAACAAAAATAGTCAGTACTGCCAAAAATTAAAAGAATACCCCCTTGTAAGCGTTGACCCGAACAGCTTATATCATGAATTGAAGAATATTATTCTGGATTATCCTCGCAGGGTTGAAATTGCCAAGAAGGGGCGACCATATGTAGAGAAATATCATGATGCGACAAAATTGGCCAGACGGACATTGGAACTTCTTGAACAAGATCATGCTGAACCGGATTTTTATCCTACATTCTTCAGAAATGAATTCATCCCCGAATCTAATGACACTGCGATTTACAACCACTATAATGAGATGGTAAAGGAGTGCAATTGGTATAAGAGCAATGTAACGCCAGGCGAAAGATGCGGCTTAATTTTCCCAGATCCGACTCTGTCAGTTTCAACCTCAACATCACCTCGTAAGGCAGGCGCTCCCATTAAACTGCTTTATCTTGCTTTTCTTTATGCTGCAGAAAAGCAGATTTTTTCTAAAATAGCGCAGCAATTCCGGGTTGTCAAAGAGCTGAATCCAGATTCGAACTGCTATATTATTGGCACAAATTCCGGAAAAATACCGATGGAGCGGTATGGCCTGAATTTTATAGATCTGATCGAAACCAAAGATAATCCTTCTCGTCAAGACTATTTTAGTGCTTGTGAACAAATAATTCTCAAATCGGCCCCTGACATTATTTATTTTCGCTACCCCATCTTTGACTATTGGACATATGAGTTTGTATCAAAATTTAACAACGTAGTTTTTGAGCACCAAACAATTGCTGAGTATGAATTTCATCCCCAGTTGGCCGAAATGGAAAAAAAATACGGCCCTTATGTCCTGGGTAAGGCAAAAGGAATAGTCGGGGTAACTGAAGAAATTTTAAAATATGAACAAGCGCGTTCCCTCGCCCCAAAGCCGGGTTACGTTATGGCCAACGGTATAGATAACTCCTTGCCAATGGCCAAAGCAACTTATCCTTTCGATGAAATCCATTTGTTCTCTACTGCCTACTTCTCACCGTGGCATGGACTGGACCGCCTCATTGAGGGGCTGGCGCACTATAAGGAACATGCTAAGATTAAGCTTCACCTAATAGGATATGGCCGGGAAATACCCCGTTATCAGGAAATGATAAAGCGATATGATTTGGAAAAAAACGTTTTTTTCCACGGGTTTTTGGATCAAGAACAAATTGGCGCAATTGCAGAACGTTGTCAGATTGGTGTCGGTGCATTGGGTGTCCATCGCAAGGGGTTAACGCAATCGGTAGCCTTGAAAAACCGAGAGTACTGTTTAAGAGGCATCCCTTTTGTCTATGCGGGAGGTGATGCTGATTTCCATCCTGACCTACCCTTTCTAAAGGTTTTTCCGGCGGATGACACCCCCATTGATATACAAGCCATTGTTGATTTTAGTGAACAGATCTCGAAACACCCTGAGATTCGCATACAAGAACGACAATACGCCCTTGACAACTTAATTTGGGATAAAAAGATACCCGGTTTGGTTCAGTTTTTAACGGAACTGGCTCAAGAGCCGGCGGTCGATTTTTCCCCAACGGATGTTCCAAAACCTGTTGAATATTATGTCGGCAAGATAAACCAGGCCTTGCAAAGGCAGGATGTTGAATTAGCAGATCAAATATCGGAAACTGCAGTGTCAGAATATGCATTTCAGCCTTATCTGTGGTTTATGAGAGGCAGCGTATTACGTCGGGCCGGCAAGTATCAGGAAGCTATTTCTGCATTAGAACATTCTATTGAAAGCCCCGAGGCTTTATTCGAGCTACTTTATGTGTATCGCCTGCTCAATCAAGCGGAGAATGCAGATAAAATCAAAGAGGATTTGGTGCAGAAATATCCTCACTGGCAAGAAAAAGTGGCACAATTATTGATAGATACAGAAGAAAGATCTAAACTGAGAATCACCTATCTCATTAGCAGTATTTTAGGCGTAACGGGTGGCAATATTACCTTGCTTAACCAGGTAAACGTCCTTTCAGAGCGTGGTCACCATGTAACGATTGTCACCTATACAGACAAACCGCAATGGATTGATATAAAGGCTCGGATTATCCGTGTTCCCCGGACGCAGCCCATGGCTCCTTATGTGCCTGTAAGTCATGCCGTCATCAGCACATACTTTAGCAATACTGCAGAACTTGTCAATATAGAGGCCCCCGTCAAGATATACTATGCCCAGGGTGATCAGTACATCTTCGAAGATGATACGCCATCACCGAACCCCCAGGTTGAACAACAGAGACGTCGGATGCGTAGACTTTCAAAGGCTTCGTATTTATATCCGAATGTCCACTTCGTCCCCAATTCCCGAAACTTGGCGGATGCAGTAGAACGTGCATATGGGAAAAAGCCGGAGGCTATCCTGCCGGTTTGCACTGATCAGCGGATATTTCGCCCTCTTCAGAAACCGGTCGTCGGATCAAAGTGGCGCATCCTGATTGTAGGCCCTGACAGGCGAGGCAGCGATACAGAACCTCTCGCTTTTAAGGGTATTGCGGATATACGCAAGGCCTTGGACAAGCTGTCAAAACGATTCAATAATTTTACCGCAATACGTATGTCAAATACCGAACCTGATATTTTCAAAGATTTCCCCTGCGAATACTATTTTTGCCCAAGTGATGAGCTGAAGACGTTTCTTTACGGCACTGCTCACATCCTGGTTTATGCGTCTCACTATGATTCATGTCCGCGACCACCCCAGGAGGCTATGGCGGCCGGTACTGCTGTGATTTGTACTGCGACGCCCGGCGCAATGGAATACTGTCGTGATGACGAAAATTGCTTGTTGGTTCCCATCAAAACACCAGAGGCTATTGCAGACGCAGTTGACCACCTGATAAAGGACGGGAGTCTGCGTGAGCGCTTAGTTAAAGGAGGCTTTGCTACTGCAAGAGATTTTCCGTGCGAGCGTGAATGGAACGAATTGGAAGCCCTGCTTTACAGATTTATGGAGGAATCAGGTAAGGGGTCTGAGGGCGCTAAAATACTGTCTGACAAAGACGACGCTGACTTATATCAAAATATCCAGTCTCTTATTGACTCAAGCCAGTCTAATGAGGCGATCAACGCCCTGAAAGAGCTGTTAATTTTACGTCCTGATTTCGCTTTGGCCCACAATGATCTTGGAGTTCTTTACGTCGACAAAGGCGAAAAAGAAAAGGCAAGAAATCACTATGAGCAGGCGGTACGGCTTCAACCCGAAAACATCACCTTTCAAAAAAACCTGGCGGATTTTTATTATGTCATCCTGGGTCTTGTTGAAGATGCTCTGAGAATTTATTTGAATATCATGGAAGTCCAGCCAAGGGACACCGAGACCCTGCTTATTTTAGGTCACATAAATGCATCCTTGAAGAAACTTGATGACGCGAAGGTTTTTTATGACAGGGTCTTGGAAATTGACACGGGGAATATGGACGCCAGGCAGAGTCTTGATAAAATAATCAGTAGTCACTCGGATCAGAGAGATATTGTGGCAGACGAAGGGAACTATGATAAATCTCAACAATTTGACGGGCAATGTATTGTGGTTGATAAGAAGAATATTCTTGCATCAATAATTATCCCTGCATCTCGAAATCAAAAATATATAAAGAGGTGTGTGGAAAGCATCAAAAAGCATACACCCGAGACCCATGAGATAGTATTTGTTGATAACGGCTGCAAGGGTGCCTTGCTGAAATGGATAAGACAGGCAGTCAAAAGAAAATCAAACTACAGGATGATCAAGGGTGAAAAGAACGCAGGCCTTGGGGGGTGTTTTAATGTTGGAATGGACGCATCTTCAGGAGAATACATTGTTATTCTGCGCGACAATGTAATTGTCGCGGATGGATGGTTAAACGGGATGCTTAAATGCATTAAGAGCGCTAACGACATTGGTATCGTCGGCCCAATGACTAATGCTAAGGCAGCCGGCATTCAGTGTGCGGCCGATTCGGATCATTTGAAAATCGGCCAATTCGAAAAATTTGCGGGAGCATTTCTTGAAAGGAACCGCCACCGGCGCGTACCCTTGCGCCAAGTAGCAGGATTCTGCATGTTTTTTCGTCGAAGCCTTGTTGAACAGATAGGACCATTCGACGAAGAACTGGAAGAGGGCTGTGAGTCTGATGACTATTGCGTTCGCGCTGCGTTAGAGGGATATAAGAACCTCATTGCCGGTGATGTGTTCGTATTATGCGGAGATCTCCCGCCACAGGGAAACAAAAGATCCTTTAAGCATAAATGGCGCGGCATAGATGTAAAGAGCCATGAAGGAAAAAAACGGGGGGTCCTCAACGCGATAACGGACGCAGAAGGACTTTATCAAAGGGAAGAGGTTGATAAGGCCATTGTAACGCTTATCGACGGGATTAAGTATCGTCCGGGTAAAGAGGCTATTTATCACCTTTTGGCCGAGATGCTCATCGATTGCGAACGTTTCAAGGAAGGTCTTGACACAATCAATTCGATTCCCGAGGATAGGGGGGACAGTGCAAGAACTCTTGAACTGACAGGGTATTGCAAGGCGGGGCTAGAACTGTATGATGAGGCCGCTCGATTCGCGGACCGCGCGCTTTCCCGGAACGGGTCATCGGCGCCGGCCCTGAACTTGATAGGCGTGCTGGCGCATAGAAGGGGTGATAAAAGCGCTTCCGAGGACTTTTTTAAAGGGGCCATTGCCTCTGATCCGGGCTACGGGGAGGCATATACAAACCTGGGCATTCTTGCGTGGGAAGCCGAACGCAAAGATGATGCACTGGAACTCTTAGAAAAGGGTTTTATCCTCTCTTCAACTGTCTCAAACAGCATAACCGCCTATCATTCCGCTATTTCGGAAACAGCGGAATTCGAGAGGGCTGTGTGTGTATTTCGAGAGGCAAAGGCGTTGTATCCGCAAAGCCGGCGGATAGCGTTCCTCCTTATAGACATCCTGATCCGACAGGAAAAAAATGAATCAGCCATGCAGGATATTCATAAGGTTATGATTACATTCGGGATCAATGACGCCATCCTTTCGGCGGCAAAAGCAGTCTTAGATAGATTCGATGCGCAAAAAGCGAAAGATACAGGGGAGAGGCCGGGGCTGTCGCTCTGCATGATAGTGAAGGATGAAGAAAACTGCCTGGCAAGATGCCTTTTGAGCGCCATGCCTGTAGTTGGCGAAATGGTCATTGTAGACACGGGGTCAACAGACAGGACCAAGGAGATAGCGAAAACGTTCGGGGCGCGAGTGTACGATTTTGAATGGACCGGTGATTTCTCGGAGGCAAGGAATCTTTCGCTGTCAGAGGCTACGGGAAACTGGATACTTGTCCTTGACGCGGATGAAACCATATCACCGTTAGATTATGACCGCCTTACCAAGATTGTAAAGGGAAACACCGATCATCCCGCTGCTTATTCCATCATAACGAGAAATTATGTCAGACCGACATATATCATAGGGTGGACGTGTAACGACGGGCAATATGCGGAGGAGGAAGCAGGAACAGGGTGGTACCCATCACCAAAGGTGCGTCTTTTTACAAATGACAACCGCATACGCTTTGAAAACCCGGTCCACGAAATTGTGGAGCACTCGCTGAAGAGGCATGGCATTAAAATAAGGAAATGCGACATCCCTGTTCACCACTACGGCCAGCTTGACACAGACCATTATGACGCCAAAAGCGAGGCATATTATCTTTTGGGTAAGAAGAAGTTAGAGGAAGAGGGAGAGAATCTTAAAACTCTCATCGAGCTCGCTGTTCAGGCGGAAGGTAAGCTCGGGAAATACGAAGAAGCGGTGGATTTGTGGAAAAGGGTACTGAAGATTGACCCCGGTAATAAAAAGGCTCTTCTCAATATGGGATGTACCTGTTTTAAATTGGAAAAATATGAACCGGCGCGCACATCATCAAAAATAGTCATGGAACTGGACCCCGGTCTGAAGGAAGCGGTCATCATCTACACCACCTGTGAGGTGTTGATCGGCGATATGGAGAAAACCATCCCTATCCTTGAAAATCTATTGAAAAAGGTGCCTGAATACCCTCTGGCGATTGCCGTACTTGCGGCTGTGTATGGCATGGGAGATGACAAAGAGAAGGGCCTGGAACACATTCAATACCTCATGAAGATGGGGTTTCTATGCGCTGAGTATCTGCATAATTTATCCGAAAGGCTTGTTTCCGTGGATAAAAACGACAGTGCGGTCTCGCTGCTTGAGTTTGCGGTGGAGAGTGGGAACGGTACGAGGGAGATAAGGGAACTGCTGGATAGTTTGTTGGTTGGATGATTGGGGAGGGACAGAGGTCGGAGGTCGGAGGCCAGAAGTCAGAGGGTGGATGGGCACGAATTATCCAATGATCGAATTATCGAATTTGCCGTGAGGGGAAGAAGAATGAATATGGAAGAGGACTATGATTTCAGAACTACGAGATGGGGTATGTCCAAAGAGGATATTTTGACGTCTGAAGCGGGTGAACCCGTTGTACAGACCGATACCCAAATCGGATATTTCACGAAAATTTTGGATAAAAATATTTATGTGGCCTTTATTTTCGACAACGAACATCTCGTCTCCGCACTGTATGCATTAAGGGATATGCGTGAAAAGCTGGACGATTCTTTTAGGGATTTTGCGGATTTCAAACAGATCCTGACCATGAAATATGGTGAGCCAAACGCCGGTCAGGGGGATATATGGGCCGACCCATCCTTCGGGGATGAAGATACGCTGAAGTCGCTTTTACTTGACCGTTCAAAATACGAGGAGGCTTTGAACCAGGGACAGATCCTCCATGCTGCCATGTGGAGAACAGACAAGACATGGATCAAGGTTGCGCTGTCAAAGATGATGGAAGGGCATACCTGCGGGGTGACCGTGGAATATAAGAGCATTCGGCACTTTGCAAATCCAGACTCCGTTGTTGGGTGATTCGTTGATTGGATGATCGGGGAAGGACGGAGGTCGGAGGTCGGAGGTCAGAAGTCACCCCGGTTGAATCCCCTTCGGGGTGATCCTGAGGGAGCAATTCAACAGGGCAAGGAGGTCGGAAAAGATAAACGTCCAGGTAAGCGAAGATTCCGACACCCGC
>Ga0233431_1003096_pt1 | contig 20932 bp, 14 predicted proteins | sample SI_118_April2016_FD_179867 | JGI IMG/M metagenome (GOLD analysis project Ga0233431, IMG submission 179867) | Seawater microbial communities from Saanich Inlet, British Columbia, Canada - SI_118_April2016_200_MG | ecosystem: Environmental > Aquatic > Marine > Inlet | place: Canada: British... | reverse complement strand
GGGGGCTGTGCTGTTCCCGGCGTCATGGCTGCGCGTACTCTGCGATCTAAAAACGAGAGACTGGCAACAATTCTTACAGCACCTTTTATGAACTGCGGAGCCAAGATTCCTGTTCTTGCCCTGCTTATTGCCGCCTTCTTTCAGGATGGTCAGAGCCAGATGATGTTTATCCTTACCCTGGTGGCATGGTTAGGAGCTGTTCTTGTTGCTAAATTTTTTAGGATGACAGTCATCAAAGGCGAGTCCACCCCATTCGTCATGGAACTTCCTCCTTACCGATTACCGACATTTCAAGGTCTTATGATTCACACCTGGGAGAGAACCTGGCAGTACATCAAAAAAGCCGGGACTGTCATCCTGGCAATTTCCGTGCTTATCTGGGCCATGATGACTTTTCCGGAACTGCCTTTGGACCAGAAACAGATGTTTGAGAACCAGCGGCAGGATATTGCTGCCAGCTATCCCCAGGCAATCCAGATCGAAGTAGCCTCGGTAGATGCAGAAATACTCTCACATCAGGCGGTTCAGTTGAAAACAGAACTACTTGATATTGACAACATGCAGTCCGAAAAGGCCCTGAAAAATTCGGTTGCCGGTCGTATAGGGACTGCCCTTGAAGGAGTCAGCCTATATGCAGGTTTTGACTGGCGAACCAATATCGCCCTGGTCGGCGGATTTGCCGCAAAGGAAGTTATTGTCGCAACCCTTGGCACTGCCTACTCCCTTGGGGAGGTTGAAGCTGAAGACATCGGATCACTTTCTGATACTCTGGCAAAGGCACCGGGCTGGAATAAAATAGCAGCGCTTGCAGTTATACTTTTCGTGATGTTTTACGCTCCCTGCTTCGTCACCGTTGTGTGTATTTCAAGGGAAACAGGTTCATGGAAGTGGGGGTTGTTCTCCATGGCATTTAATACAGCCTTTGCTTTTATGCTCGCGGTGAGCGTGTATCAGGTCGGTATGCTGTATTATGGTGTTCCATAATGAAATCGTAGTGTTGAAAAAAATGAAAATTTTTCCGTAATTTTGTAGAATAAAATGAAAAGTTGCTTTTTCATTATATAAAATCTTAGAATTCGGGAGTCCTGAGATGAAGAAAACCATTAGTGCAGTTGTAATAACATTTATTTTTAGCAACACCTGCTGGGCTGCTGATAATGCCGCATTGGAAAAACAGGTTCAGAAGCTTATTCAGCAAAACAAACAACTGCAGGAACGAATCAGCAACCTGGAAAACCTGGTTGGAACCGCCGGGGTTGGAAAAAGGTTAAAGAGGGTAGTGAAGGCTGAAAAAACAGAAAAAGATCTTGCGCAACAACCCACAGGGCCGGCAGTGGACAGTATAACCGAGAGACTGCGCCAGGTTGAAAGTGTGCTTGAAAAAAGCAGGGCAGCTATTCGACCGGACGAAGAAATATCTCCTTTGGGGCCGGGGAAATCCAAGGCTCAGCTTGGTGGCTTAATTGAATTGGAGGCTTTCACCAAAGAAGATTTCGACAAGTCGGAAACAAGTGATGTCTCTTTGGCTACTGTAGAGTTCAGCATGGACGTTTATCCTACTAACTGGTCCCAAGGCCGCCTTGTGTTTTTGTACGAAGAGGGTGAGGAGGACGATCATCTGCTTATCGATGAGGGAACAGTTACTCTTGGAAATATGGATAAATTCCCTGCCACTGTAGCTATTGGTAAAAAATATCTTCCCTTTGGTTCGTATCTTACCAGTACTATTTCCGATCCACTGACATTAGAACTGGGTGAAACATCCGACAGTGTCATGCAGGTCGATTCTCAAGTGATGGGTATGTATGGATCGGCCTATGTCTTCAACGGGGATATCAGCGAAATAGGAGAAGATAATAAAATTGATGCATATGGAGCGGCTCTTGGATTTGCCAATGTTGTTGAAAACTTTTCCTATGATTTCGGCGTTGAATGGATAAACAACATTGCTGATACGGATGGCATTGGTGATCATCTGAGCGATACTGTCAATGATGAAATCAATGACTATGTAGATGGTTTTTCAGCCCATATGCTCATGTCCTATGGGCAAGTTAATTTTTTTGCAGAATATGTAGGTGCTCTGCAATCATTTGAAACTGCCGAATTAGATTTCAGAGGTAAAGGCGCCAGGCCTGAGGCCTTGAGCTTTGAGATAGGCTACAATACAGAGCTTCTGAACAGAGATGCTTTATTTACCATCGGCTATCAGGCAACTGAAGAAGCCCTTGCCCTGGGTTTGCCGGAAGAACGGTATCTGGTGGCGATGAGCCTGGGGATTTTTGATAATACAACTTTTTCATTGGAATGGGCCCATGATGAAGATTACGATGACGGAGATTTTTCAGCAACCTGTCTTGATGACGATGGTAATGTGATAGGGTGCAACGGTTCCAATAATGATGCAGATACGTTGACCATGCAGTTAGCGGTTGAATTCTAAACTGCATAAGAAGTAAAAACAAAATGCACATACATTCCCTTAAAAATTGGCAGCATAGCCATGATTTCGCTGTTATTCACGAAAAAGGTGAAAAACGCACGCTTCAGGTTCTCTTTCTCACGGCAGTCACCATGGTAGTTGAAATTGTTGCCGGACAAATGTTTGGCTCCATGGCACTGCTTGCCGACGGCTGGCACATGGGAACCCATGTCGCAGCTTTTGCAATTACGATTTTTGCTTATCGGTATGCAAAACGACATGCAGATAATCCCAGCTTCAGTTTTGGTACAGGGAAAGTAAGTGTTCTCGGAGGATTCGCAAGTGCTGTTGCTCTTGCAGTTGTGGCTTTTATAATGGCAATGGAGTCTGTCAACCGTTTGTTTAATCCCCATGAAATACAATTTAATGAAGCTATTGCAGTTGCACTTCTTGGACTGGTCGTCAATCTGGTAAGTGCTTATCTGTTAAAAGATCATCACAGCCACGATCACTCGCATGATCATGAACACCATCATCACCATGATCATAACCTGAGGGCTGCCTATTTTCATGTGCTGGCAGATGCCCTGACCTCTATTTTGGCCATTATGGCATTATTTGCGGGGAAGTATATCGGTTGGGGATGGATGGATCCTGTTATGGGAATAGTAGGCGCTCTGGTAATTGCCCGCTGGTCGTATGGGCTTGTAAAAGATACAAGTTCTATATTGCTGGATCAAAGTGTTGATGGTGAAAGAGAAAGAAAGATAAAAGAAAAGATAGAAGCTGATTCAGATAATCTTGTGTCGGATATTCATATTTGGAAGCTGGGGGCTGTTGATCATGCTGCTCTGATCTCAATAGTCACTCATTTACCCAAGTCTCCGGAATATTACAAAAACATACTTGCCGAATTCAACATATCCCATATCACCGTTGAGGTGAACAGGTGTCATGATGATCCCTGTATGCCTAATAGAGTTCCAGCTGAGAATAGAGAAGATCAAGGAGAAAGTTAATAATAGGGGTACATAATACCTATTATTAACAATGGGCATTATTCGATCATTTTCGTTGGGAAATGTTTTCTCTCGCACTGTTCGCATATTCTGCTGCTTAATTCTGCATCAATATGATGACTGATATAATTTTCAATTGTCTCCCAGGATCCGTCATCATCTCTTATTTTTTTACAGACAGGGCAAATTGGCATAATTCCTTCAAGTTGTTTCAGCATTTTCTTTGTTTTCATCAATTTTGTATTGAGGATCCCAAAAAAAATACCTAAAAATCCGCCTAAATAAGCAAAATAGATATTCATGGCAAAATGTTTCGATGAAAAAACCATTTTAAGGGCATTCCAGTTATATTGGGAACTGTTACCATGGAAATCCATAATAAACATTGCTGCCGGATGTAAAAACAGCACACCAACAACAATTCCAATAATTCCACTTATGATTATTCTTGGCCAAGATGTGTAAGATACGGGCATCTAATTTACCTGAGCATGCATATAATTCTTGTTTGGGGTGGTAGTAATGGGTGATAATGATAATTGGGAAATGTGTACTAGTTTTGCTGGTCAATTTCAAGGTAGAAAAACCATACTTTGCCAAATTTTCCCTCTCCCCGTTCCTGCTTTTCCTTCCAAACACACTGTTACTAACTGCCAAAGCAGAGCTTGACATGATATAGCATTTCATGCGAGCATGTCATAATATGGCGTTAAAAGGCTGAGATGGTAAAACCTTGAGAAGGGAACGCAATGCCGAGTTATTGTTCTTTCATGAATGAATGGGGAAGCTGGATATGTGGAATGGGTATGGTTCTGTTTTCACTGTTATGCCTTATATTGGCTTTTATGTTCATTAAGAAGCTTTACCCAGGCAATAATAAAAAATCCGAGCAGGAAGACAATATAGACAATTCAGAGGTAATCCTCAAAAGCAGCTATGCAAATGGAGAAATAGACAGGGTTGAGTTTCTGGAAAAGAAAAAAGATTTAGAAGGATAAGGATTCTGGTCGATAACTGAACATGATCCTGCTTTCCGGGATAAGCCATTATCCTATTATACGATACGTTTTAATGCCGTTTTTTCTGGGGTTCAATCTGCTAACAAATCCTGCTTGACCTGCTCAAACTCCTCTCTACTAATCTCTCCTCTTTCGCATACCTCTTCTGAAGCATCATGAGCAAGGAGACATTGACTCTCTAGATAATTGTCAGCAGCATGCTTATATTTTTGTAAGGTGTCGATATGGTTGATATAAAAGGAGGAAATACTGTTTGAAATTGACTAAGAAATCAAGGACCACACACGAACTCACTGTCCTGAATGGGAGGTTTGTCTGATAGGGAATCTGCATTTTAGCTGTAAAGTTATTGAGTGAGAGATTGCGAACATTTGATTGTTGAACCCACTAAAGAGTCAACTGTAAAGACTATACAAACAGTATAGTCAGCATAACCTCTTTTGATTTTACAGAAGCCTATTTTTCAGAGACGGTCTGAAAAATTTGAACAAGTAGTTCCAATCTGTTAAATTCATCCTGGATAGAACAGAGCAAAGCATGACAAAAAGACCACAACGAAAGCACTCCTCAACATTAAGGACCCTCTGAAAAACTATTCAGAATAAAGTTTACAATATATCCGCATAGTTTATAATTATTTCAACATGTTAAACATGATGCGGAGGATAAAATGAGCCAGCTAAGCCTACTTTCGATAGCACTATATCGCAAAACACTTCGTTGTGAGAAATTCTTAAACCAGATGGATAAAGTTGTTCCATGGAAGAAGCTTTGCGCTATTATAAAACCATATCACAAACAACCAAAGACCGGCAGAAAACGCATCGACATAGAAAGGAAATTGCGTATACTTTGCCTTCAGCAGTGGTACAATTTGTCCGATCCCGGTGTTGAAGATGCAATCTACGACAGAAACTCCTTTCAAAAGTTTTTATCTATCGACATTCTTACAGAGTCAGTACCCGACGAAACAACAGTTTGCAAGTTCCGTAATCTCTTGCATAAACACAATCTTTTCGAAAAAATTCTTTCTACAATAAATGAGCACCTCGAACAAAAAGGCCTGCTCATGAAAGAAGGTACTGCTGTTGATGCGACATTAATAGCTGCTCCCTCCAGCACCAAGAATCAAAGTGGCAAGCGTGACCCTGAAATGAGTTCAACCCAGAAAAACGGCAAATGGCACTTCGGGATGAAAGCCCATATCGGTGTTGATCCTAAGTCAGGCCTGGTGCACAGTTTGAGCACAACAACTGCCAAAATTCATGATACACGCCAGTTTGAAGAACTCTTGCATGGAGAAGAGAAAGCAATTATTGGCGATAAAGGCTACTTCAATTCTTCTCGTAAACGAGATCTTCGAAAGCAGGGCATCTTTTGTGGAATCTTGGACAAAGCGAGTCGCAATAATCCCTTATCCAGTTCCCAAGAAAAGAGAAACCGTAAACTCTCAAGAGCAAGAGCTATTGTCGAACACCCTTTTCAAGTAATTAAATGCCAATGGAACTATCGTAAAACCCGTTACCGAGGTCTTGCGAAAAATGCAGGCCAATTACATTTGTTATTTGGGCTTTATAATCTGTTTCGAGTTCGAAAAAAAATACTACTGGCCCCGATTTAATAGGAGCAGTCCGTCAAAAGGTGCAAATAAATTATAAAACGCTGCCCAAAGGCAGCAAAACAGAAAAAATTGAGTTTAAAATGTCGATTGTGATCTTGGGTTCTGATTAAAAAACTCAAATTTTCACTTGATCTGCAAACTGTGACTCAAAATCTGTATTATTCAGAGAGTCCTTAAATGACAAAGGTCGCAATTGATGCGATAAAGGGGGTTATCATGAGCAAAAGATTCGTATCAGCATTATTTTTTTTATTGGGATTTCTTTTTTTTCAGATCTCTTTCTGTCAGGCGTACAATGCAACAGGCATATGGAATTATCAGGAGAGTGGTCATGTGAATAATTGCCCTGGGGATAATCCAGTTCCTGGGAATGGAGTATTGGGCATCTATCAAACAGGCGGTTCTTTTTTGATTATTGGTGATGACTTTTCCTCCATTGGGACAGTAAACGGATCTACCTATTCGTACGATGACAGCTTCTGCGAAGAGTCAGGTACAACGAGTGGCACAGCCACTGTAACACTGACTTCTGAGACTTCTGGAGCAGGAACTGTTTCTTGGACCTATACTGAATCTGGTTGGGGTTCATGTAGTGGAAGCTATAACATAACTATTACAAAGCAAGCCCAGCTTACACCTACTTATGATGCAGCAGGCCGGTGGAACTTCAACCAGTCTAGTTTTACAGACTACTGCGGGGATAGTGATGTGCCAAGAAGTTCAGGCTATGTAGATGTTACCCAGGTTGGAAATTTGATCACTGCCATAGATGATCTGGGTGAATCCTATAATGGCTTTGTTACTGGGAACACCATTTATTTGGTTTGGACGAGTTTAGAGAGTGGTGGGCGTGTTTCGGAAGTATATGAAATTAATCTTACGTCAAGCACTGAGGGCACCGGAAGCGCTTGGTTTGTTTGGGATGATGATTGCGATGATTGCTGGGGAGAATGGAGCATCTCCATCTCAAATTCTCCAGTTATAGTAAACGCCAACGGCATGAGCGACATAGTAATCAGGCATACAAATGGCAACACATGGAAATACCTCATGAATGGCCATACCATAGACACTATGGCCCCTATTGCAGCCATTGACCCGGCATTTGATATAGTAGGAGTTGCTGACTTAACTGGAGACCAAAAAGCTGATATCGTCCTGAAAAGTCATTCTCTTGAAATGATTTGGTATGCAGATGGCGTGACAAATGCGATGAGTCAAATGGTACAGGGCCTGCCAGCTGAATGGCCGGTCGCTGCCGTTGCAGACTTTAATGGTGATGGGACAAATGACATTCTCATTCAAAACACCAATACCGGCGTGTTATGGCTCTATTATGTAGAAAACGGTGCTATAGTTGCAAATGGTAACTTTATTGGTGGCCTTGAGCCTGGCTGGACTGTAGTCGGTGCTGGAGATATAAACGGCGACGGCATGAGCGATATAGTAATCAGGCATACAAGTGGCAATACATGGAAATACCTCATGAACGGCCACACTATAGATTCTATGGCCCCTATTGCAGACATAGAACCAGCTTTTGATGTAGTAGGAGTTGCTGACATAACAGGAGACCAGAAAGCAGATATCGTCCTGAAAAGTGATTCTCTTGAAATGATTTGGTATGCAGACGGCGTGACAAATGTGATGGCCCTTATTGTACAGGGTTTGCCAACTGAATGGCCAGTAGCAGCCGTTGCAGGCTTTAACGCCGATGGGACAAATGATATCCTCATTCAAAACACCAATACAGGCGTATTATGGCTCTACTATGTAGAAAACGGTGCTATAGTTGAAAATGGTAACTTTATTGGTGGCCTTGAGTCTGGCTGGACTGTAGTCGGTGCTGGAGATATAAACGGCGACGGCATTAGCGCTGAATAATAAAATAGTCTTCGATTATATTTAGGTAGCCTTTGGATTTCCTTCAATAGGCAACGGCTTCAAGCACGCCTTGATTGTCAAACACAAGAGGCTGCGCATAAAAAGATTAGAGCTGAACGTCAACCCCAATAGATCCTGCCAGGTCATAGAGATATGACTTGGCAGGGTCAGCATAAAGAAAAACTTAGTTCGACTGAAAACACCTTGCGCGAAACAACCCACTAATCTTCACTGTCGCTATATCCCCATCTCTTTTCAGGTAACAGTTGTTAAACCAATTTATATTGGGGAATTATTTTAGCATGTTGAAATTAGAAACAATAAAAAATTGTTCTGAATCTTGGTTTTTCTGTACCGATGACCTCTGACACGAACATTTCTTTTGAAGAAACGGGGGATTTGATCAGTCCTGAAATAGGATCTCTTAACTGCGTTAACCCGCCTTGCGGGGACACTGTTTCATTGACCATTGAAGATACTCGCGGGAACAGGCAATGACTTGTTATGTATTCGCAGGAATATTTTTCCGAGAATTAATCTTGCAAATTATATCTCAATCAAGCCTTTGCTAATCTGCTGGAGTCTTCTATTCAAAGCCTACATAGCTAAGAATAACTCCTCGACTACGTTTGTCATGATTATCAGAAGGAATTACCTTGTCAACCTCCAGCTCAACCTGCTGGAAAGTTGCATCATCTCCATGAATCATTAGGGGTAGAGGAAGACTCAAGTTAATAACACTTTTTTCCGTATAGCTTTCACGGTGTATAAGTTCACCATCCAAGCGCACTGTTATTGAAACAGACATCAAATCTGGATCAAGCTTTCTAAATTGCTCCAATGGCATATAGCCATCAACCCGAAGCTTATAGTGCTCTGGTTCCCGAAGCAGGTAGATTGAGCTTTTTCTGTCTGCCCACGCGAAACAGCCGTTCGGTCTGGTTTCAATGTCATATAAGCCATGGAATACTTCAGAGGGGGCTAGACGACTCTGTGTCCAGTTGTCACTGCAACTAAAAGATGATTTTTCCCAAGTCGAATCGAACTGCAAGGCAAACGCACCGATTTGCCCATTAAGGTTTTGGGCAGGTTCAGCACGGTTTCCTCCACCATAAAAGATCAACATTTGGTCGCCAACTAGAACAGGCTCAGGGTCACAAATAATTTTATTGTTCCAGTTTCCCCTGAGGTATTTCTCAACAATTCCATTGCTGTTAACCTTCCGCCAGTTGATACCATCTCGTGAAAACGCCACCCCGAGATTTCTTTCTTCCTGTGAGTTTCTGCCGGTATAAATCATATAAAAAAATGGAGGAACGAAGACCACTGCGGGCTCGCCCAAGCCTCTTTCATCGAAACTCCCAAGCGATCCAACGTCAAGGATGGGATTTCCAGGGTGCTTAACCCAGTCTATACCATTATCAGATGAGGCAATCCCTAATCGTTGAATCCCAACATTATTCATGCCGAGGTAGTATAGGTAAAACTGGTTTTTGTGCTTGATGACAAAGGGATCTGAGACAGCCTTCTCATCCCAAGACCCGATTGTAGGGGATGGGGAAAGAATAGGCTTTGGGTGCTTTTGAAACATGTAGCCATCTTTTGAAGTAGCAAAGCCTATTGCAGATAGGAGAGAATTGTTTGCCCCTTGGTAGAACATATAGATTTCGTTTTCATGAACTATAGAAGAACCGTTTGCAGCAATATAATACGAGTCCCAACCCTTCTTTGAAGGAGTAAGAATAGGATTCATTTCATACTTCATCCAATGAATACCGTTATCTGAAGTCGCAAGCCCTGTACTCCAAATTTCTCCGTTATAGCCGCTATAGTAGTTCCAATACTTACCCTTCCAGCGAATAACATCTGGATTTAACACGTCAGTAAAATCCCAAGCGTCAAGATCCCCAGGCTTCAGTAAAGATTCTGGATATGGATTATGGAGTTGGAACGATATCTGTGATGGGGGGAAACCAGGTGTGGCTAAAGAAAAATAGTTTTCAGCAATAGTCGGTTGAGAAACGGCTAATGCCATAGCCACAGCACCCAACTGTAATATTAGGAAACGCACTTTACTCATGAAAATGAAACACCTTGGTTTAGTTCTAAAGTATTTGAGGGCTGTTTTGCTTGCAACTTATATGAGATCACAGGTTGCAATTCTACGGGGAAAATGTTGAGTTGAATCCTATGTCGATTATTACTACAAAATAGCAAGTTACACGTCAATTGTTTATCTCTCTATCCTTACAGAAATCAACTGGAATGGAATTGTCAATTTAATTATACGAGGTTAAGATGATTTTAATGAAGTTCAAGGCTGGAGAATCGACTCCGGGCTTGTAGGACCAGACTGTAAGTGTATAGAAGTAACCTTTAACTGGTAGAGAGGAGAAAATGAAAAAACTTTACATTGTTAGTTTAACCCTTACCACGTTCGGCCTGGCATCTAATGTCTGCGCTTTTGATGTGGCAGTAGGAGCTAAGGTCTCCACACTTGGTGTTGGTATTGATTTCACCACCCCTTTAACGGAGAAACTGAATCTACGTGCTGGAATACAGGGTTTTGAGTACAGGGTTGATGTTGAGTCTGACGGTGTAGATTACGACGACGCTGACCTGGAATTATTTTCCGGTCTTATGGTCGCTGATTGGTATCCGTTTGGAGGAGTATTCAGAATTACAGGCGGCGTCTTAATAAACGACAACAAAGTTTCAGGCACTGGCAAACCTGCACCTGGAATTGTTCCAACTTTCACTGTCAATGATAACGTGTACAATGCAAACAATAATGACAAGCTGGACGCTGAAATTTCATACAATGCTGTTGCTCCATACTTTGGAATAGGTTGGGGTAACCCTGTTAGAAAGGAGAGTAACTGGTTTTTCTTTTGTGACATAGGTGTCGTGTTCATGGGGTCACCTGATGTGGCTGTCAGCGCTTCCGGCCCTCTTGCCAATAACGCTGTCTTTATAGCTGACCTTGAAGAGGAACGTAAAGATCTCGAAGATGACCTGGATTCATACAAGTACTATCCGGTTATCAGCTTGGGACTCAATTATAAATTCTAGAGAGATAATCCTTTTTGTGCTGAGTTGAGAAAAAGTTACAAGCAATAATTTCCTACCCGGTCATTGCTCAATGAAAACAAAAATGTTCTCTGTACTCATTATTCTGTTTACCTTGAGTCACGTCATGAGTTGCGGTATTCCAGATCTTCCAGGCCCAATTGGAAGACCCGGCTTTTGCCTTTTCATCTTCTGAAACAAAATTGTCAGCCGCTGTAATCTCGTGGTTAGAGAGTCAAAACACTGTTAATTGGTGTTTCCGAAGTAAAGTGCATTAGAACTGTGTATAAGTCTATCTATTCAAGACAAAAAAGCAGAGCCACTTATAAAAATGACCCTGCTTTTCGGGATGAGCCTCAATTCCTAATATACGAGCGTTTTTAATGCCGTTTTTCTGGGGTTAGGCTCTTCCCCTATTTTCAACCATAAGCACTCGCATATATGGATGTCAAATTTTCCATTGGGACTAATCCTAAAACTGACACCGGGCAACTTCTGTTACTATAGGCTGTATCTTAATGCGACAAGAATCGTTTGTGGGTGTTACACTCGGAAAGAGATTTACAAGAAGTACGGAAAGTAGCAAAAAAAGAGACCCCAGCTTTTATGCCAGAATCTCTCTCACTGTCCTAAAAATAGCTTCAACTACTATCAGTTCTGTCTTATCTTGTGAGGAAAGAGATATACAGGAAATACTGGAAGTAGCCAGATTCCTTTTTGCAGATAACTATAAAAAAAAGCAGAGCCAAAACTAATGACCCTGCTTCATCGGGATGAGCCTCCCATTATAAGTATACGATGCGTTGTAGCTGCCGTTTTATTTTGTCGTTAGGCTCTCCCTCTTAGTCTCATTATAAGCATTCAGATATATGGAAGTCAAACTTTTCAGGGATAAAAAAAAAGGCAGAGCTACTAATAAAAGTAACCCTGCCAATGAAGAGGAGGAAGAATAAGTTTTGTAGAGAGGTCTCTCTATTATATTATATTTTTTATTATGTTAGACCCTCACATTTATTATTCTTGTTTTTATAATATAGCAACCTTTATGCCATTACCTAAATCCATAGCTATTATAAGAATAAAATATGTTATTTCAGTGAGTTATGAAATGTGAGAATTTAAAACGATTCAGTTGACAGGGAGTGAGAAGTGGGTGAAACAGACACACTTTGAAATCTTTTGGTTAAATACCCCACCTGTCATCATTCTGACGTGTCGCAATAAAAAGAAATTGAAAACCTCTTGCATCCTAACATTCTTTAGCGACATAGCCCCTTTTTTTTTGCCTCGCGCCAAACACATAGTCGTATAGAATACTAAAATCAATAGGACGGCAGGGTATGACGAAGTGGATCAAGATTATAGAATCGAGAAGTGTAGTCAAATGTAGTCAAGGCGGAAGGGCCGTCGAAAGACAGACGACCCTTGCTTTGTTGGTGCCCCCGGCATGAATCGAACATGCGACACCAGGATTAGGAATCCTGTGCTCTATCCCCTGAGCTACGGGGGCGATCTATTCATCTAAAATTGTGAAAAACTTTTACACTAATTCCAGCGTCCTCGCAAGTTTTCTGTCCAGCCTCTATGCAAAATAGAGTTCCAGTCTGCTTCTATAAGCTATGAGTATTTTGCGGCCCTCAGAACCGTTAAGCAGCTTGCCTGTTAAGGAAATCATTATCTTGAGATAAATTCGCCTCCTTCATTGACAGGTACTCGTCAAAATCCATCATTACATCTATAATACCGTCCGGAGTGATTTCGACAATTCTGTTTGCCACAGTAGAGACAAACTGATGGTCGTGGGAAGCAAAAAGTACCACTTCGGAAAAGCTCATGAGGCCATTGTTCAAAGAGGTAATTGATTCCAGATCGAGATGGTTAGTCGGTTCATCAAGAATGAGGGTGTTGGCACCAGAGAGCATTATTTTTGAGAGCATGCAACGCACCCGTTCGCCACCAGAGAGAACAGAGGTTTTTTTCATTGCCTCTTCTCCAGAAAAAAGCATTTTGCCCAGGAACCCTCGGAAAAAACTCTCATTCTCTTTAGGAGATGCAAACTGGCGCAGCCAGCCGACAAGATCAAGGTCCTCGTTATTGAAATACTCATTATTTTCTTTTGGGAAATAGGCGTTGTTGATGGTTACTCCCCAGCGGAAGCTGCCTTTGTCTGGCTCAAGCTCCCCCGCGAGAATCTGGAACAGAGTGGTTTTTGCAAGGCTGTTATCTGCGACAAAGGCGATTTTATCGCCTTTACTGACTGTGAGGGTGAGATTATCAAACATTGAAACCCCGTCGATTTCTTTGGAAAGACCGTTAATCTCCAGAATAACATTACCACAGGGGCGTTCCGGATTGAAGACGATGTAAGGATATTTTCTGGAAGAAACCGGCATGTCCTCAATGGTAAGTTTTTCAAGCAGTTTCTTTCGTGAGGTGGCCTGTTTGGCTTTGGAAGCGTTTGAGCTGAAACGTCGGATGAATTCTTTGAGTTCGTCTGCCTTGGCTGTGGCCTTTTTGCTCTCAGTCTCTTTCTGGTGGAAACGGAGCTGGCTGGCTTGATACCAGAAGTCATAGTTGCCGACATAGACCTGGATCTTGCCATAATCGATATCTGCCACATGGGTGCAAACCTGATTAAGGAAATGTCGGTCATGGGAGACTATGATTACGGTGTTCTGGAAGCGAGAGAGGAAATTTTCTAACCAGTTGATGGTTTTCAGGTCAAGGTGGTTGGTGGGCTCATCTAGAAGTAGAATGTCTGGGTTGCCAAACAGGGCCTGACCCAATAGAACCCTGACTTTATCGCTGCCGTCAAGCTCTTTCATCTTTTTCTGGCGCATCTCTTCCGGAATGCCGAGGCCGCTCAACAGTACTGCAGCTTCAGCTTCTGCATCATAGCCGTTCATTTCTCCAAACTTAACTTCCAGATCGCCTGAGCGAAGGCCGTCTTCCTCGGTAAAATCAGCCTTGTTATAGAGGGCTTCACGTTCGGCCATCACTTTATAAAGCTTTTTATGACCCATGATTACCGTATTGAAAACAGTATGCTCATCAAAAGCGAATTGGTCCTGGTTGAGCACTGCAATGCGCTGTCTCGGTCCTTTAAAAATATCTCCACGATCGGGGTCAAGCTGACCCGAAAGGATCTTCAAAAAAGTGGATTTGCCGGCGCCGTTGGCTCCGATTAGGCCGTAGCAGTTGCCAGGGGTGAATTTAATGTTGACGTCCTGGAAAATGATTCTTTTTCCGTAGGAAAGAGCAACATTGGATGCGGTTATCATGGTCGTGTCCTTATAAAAAAAAGCCACAAGGATCCCCCCGTGGCGCATATAGTATTCTATGTTAAGAAAAGCTGGGCTTAGAGCTGTTAATCGTCTTGTGAGGAAAGGTTCTCAGTTTCCTCGGTGGAAACATTTTTCTTCTCTAGCTTGCGTAACCTTTTTTCCTCTTTCTTCTTTTTCTTTGCCAATTCTTTCTGGCGCTTTTCATATGAATAATTTGTTCTGGCCAAGACATTTTCCTTATTTATGGTGAACACTTACAAGTAAGCGGTTCCCGTTAAGATATAGTTATCTGGTGAAAGGGGTAATGCTTTGTGTTCGGTATAAAAGATATTGCTACAAAAAAAAGACCCCGCAAAGAGCGGGGTCTTTAAAACAGTCGTTTGCAGTTTTTACTGCTGAACAACATTCTCTGCAGCTGGACCTTTAGGACCTTCGACTATGTCAAAAGTAACCCGCGCGCCTTCCTGCAGGGATTTGAAGCCTTCAGCCTGAATTGCTGAATGATGTACAAATACATCCTTGCCACCATCTGCTTCAATGAAACCAAAACCTTTTGAATCGTTAAACCATTTTACTGTACCTTCAGCCATCTTGTACTACTCCTTTGTCCTCGGTTCCTAGTGGAACCATTTTGTTGTAGAGCCGAGGCACCGTTCGCTGTGTGATCAAGTCAAACTGCTGATACTTCGACTGTAAGTCTGGTAGACCAGACAAATTTATTATCGTTGGTGGTGTTGCAAAAACTCCAATCTATTGTGTCGTGGTATTTTTTTAATTCTCAATATAGCATATATTTATCGAGACTCGAAAAAAATACTACTCTGTTTTTATCAAAGTTTTAATTTAGCCATTTTCAACGGCACAATGAACTTTTTACGAGTTCATCATCGTTGAGCAGGTTTGCTTATGCCAAAATCGCAGGAGCAAGCTCTGCTGGGCCGGCTTTTAGCGCGACCTGTTGCTGCCGGTTTCTTTCTTCTCGGCATTTTCTGTGAAAATCTTGCTTTTTTCTCTTCACATTCATTCTCTACTGTCACGCAGGTAAAAGCAGGGGTCTCTTCGCGAAGCATTTTTTTGCCGAGATTACGTTCAATAAGAGAAATTATCCTATCGTCCTCATGACTGGCAAAAGTAAGGGCCTGGCCAGTTCGTGTGGCGCGACCTGTGCGTCCGGTGCGATGAGTATAGGTTTCTGCCGTATCTGGGACATCATAGTTGATAACGTGAGAAATGCCAAGCACATCAATACCACGGGCCGCAATATCTGTGGCAACCAGAATTTTAAAAGTGCTATCCTTAAAGCCATCAAGAGCTTTCCGCCGCTTCTGCTGGGAGAGATTGCCCTGTAGCGAGGCAGCACTGAAACCAGCTTTCTGCAGATGCAAGGCCAGGCTTTTTGCCTTGTGCTTGGTGCGGGTGAAGATGAGTGTGCTGGCCATTTCCCGCTCTTGGATGATGCACTTCAGTAAAGAAGTCTTCTGTTTTTTTGCAACCTGAAAGAGGACATGAGAGATAGTCGGGGCAGGCAAGGTGTGGTTGATTTGCACCCTTACCGGATTTCGTAAAATATCTTCAGCTAGGTGACGGATTTCTTTGGGCATTGTGGCGGAAAAAACCAGGGACTGACGCTCTTTAGGAAGTTGTTTGATGATTCGGCGGATATCAGGGAGAAATCCTTTGTCGAACATATGGTCGGCTTCATCAAGTATCAGCACTTCAACAGCGCGAAGATTGAAAGCCTTGTCATTAAGAAGGTCAAGCAGGCGGCCGGGGCAGGCAACGACAATTTCCACACCGGCGCGGATTGTTCTGATTTGTGGTTGTTTGCCAACGCCGCCATAAATGACGACACTGCGCAGGCCTGTTTTTTGTGCCATCTCGTTGATGTTGCAATGGATCTGCTCAGCCAGTTCTCTGGTGGGAGCCACGATAAGGGCCCGCACTTTTTTACGAGGGCCGTCAAGCAGTCGTTGAAGAAGTGGAAGAACAAAGGCTGCGGTTTTTCCAGTACCGGTCTGCGCCAGGCCAAGTATGTCATGGCCGGCAAGGATCGGGGGGATAGCTTCTTTTTGAATTGGGGTGGGGGCAGTATAACCGCAGGCAGCAATACCGGCGTTTATCTTTGGGTGTAGCTGAAAATCTGTGAAACTCATTAATACTCCTATATAATTCGTGTGATCTGCCAAGACTTTTGCCTGGCTTCTAGATCTGCGGACTCACTATGAGCCGCTTGTAATTTTTTCGCGATATCTTAAAATGTTTCGCTTTTTATTTTATGAAATAATTGGGGTTGTGATGTTGAAGAAATCAGGACAATCATCAGGTCATGGCTAGGGGCCAGTATGAGGAATTTTCCTTTGCAGTATATTACAGCACTTCAAATTACCAGGGAAGACCGTCTCGTTCATCTCTGGATCGCGCTTCTTTGATTATAAGTAAGCGGTCGTTCATCTTTGTCCCATGTAAGATACGCATTGCGGTGCGCCCCTCTTTATTGTCTGCCATCTGTACATAGCCAAAGCATTTTGATTGCCTTGTGTAATGATCTCTGATGACGTTAATTTTTTCAATTGAGCCGTGGGGGCTAAAAAGGGCACCAAGGTCGGTTTCTGTAATGGTGTGAGAAAGGTTTCCAACATACAGTTTCATTCTGTTACTCCAGTTTAAGTAATAAGCAGAAACTTCGAAGGCAACGAACGATGCTATGTAAAACAACGAGGTTAACGAGGACAATGTGAAGGGAAGATCACTTCTACTTAATGCAATTACGGTTCAATAATACTTTATTTTTCAAATTTTGCAATAAAATAAAAAAGAGTGAAGTTTTTTGCAGAACTATCTGAACTCACTTCAGCCATGAATTTAAAGGCTCCTGCAGGTGTGAAGTGAGAACCGCATCTGCAGGAGTAAGTGATTTATATTATGATTGGGACATGTAGGTAAAACGGAATTGACGCTTGGTGTTGTCTGCGAGTTTGGTTCCTACTTCAAAAGTATATTTCCCACGTTTGTTCAAGGCAACATCAACGCCAAAACTTCCTTCCATACCCATTAATTTAACCGCTTTGTGCTCATTTCCTTCCGGATCGATAACTTTAACGGCAACAATTCCTGTATCTATGGCTTTTTGGGTGTTGTGATCTGTGAACATGATCATAAAGTGGTGGGTTTGATTCATGCCAAGTTTCTTCATCTTTTTGCTGATATCACGAAGATGTGCACTGGCCATGACCCCTTCCTGCATATCGTTATCAAGCATGATCGTGTCGCCACCCATATCCATTCCGCTATGATCTTGACCATGATCCATATCCATGGCTTGTAATCCAGCTGCTGTGAAAAGGAAAAAGAAGGCGAATGTTAGTTGTAAAAGTAGTGTTTTTTTCATCATGAGACTCCTTTGTTTGTTTGATTTTACGGTTAATCTCTTTTGAGACAGAGTTTGGCTTCTTTTATGATACAGGTGCGATTGTGTCATTGGTCGATTCGGTCATGCTTTTCTGGGTCGTGGCATCCATACTTTTTTGCAGTTTTCGTCCACGCCAGAGGAAGAAAATTACCGGATAGACCATAAGTTCCATAATTCCTGATGTGACAACACCACCAACCATGGGCGCAGCAATTCGTTTCATGACATCTGCCCCGGCTCCGTGACTCCACATGATTGGCAGCAGGCCGGCGATAATGACAGAAATAGTCATGATCTTTGGGCGGATGCGTTTTACAGCACCATGGTGAATTGCCTGTACCAGATCGCCTCTTGTGTGCATGCGGTTTTTATCTCCCCAGAGCTTATGTGATATGTCAAGATACAGAAGCATAACTACCCCGGTTTCGGCATCCAGTCCGGCAAGTGCGATGATGCCGACCCAGACGGCAACCGAGGTGTTGTAGTCGAGTGCATAGAGAAACCAGAAGGCACCAACCAGAGAAAAAGGAACGGCAAGGAAGACTATGGCTGTTTTGATTATTGATTTAGTGTTCATGTATATGATGACGAAAATGACTAGAATGGTCAGCGGGATTATCATCATCAGTCTTTCTTTTGCTGCTTCCATATATTCAAACTGACCACTCCAGATTATGGAATAGCCGGGAGGCAATTCAATGGTTTCAGCTACAGCTTTCTGGGCATTCTTGACGTATGTTCCAATATCAATTCCACGGATGTCGACATAAACCCAGGCCGTTCGGCGGGCATTTTCACTCTTGATGCCTGGCGGGCCTTTTTTTATTTCAATCTTTGCAACCTGTGAGATGGGTATATGTGTGCCGTCCCTTAATGGTACAAGGACCCTGTTTAGTGCTGGCAGGTCATTCCTGTAATCACGGAGGTAGCGGATGTTCACCGGGTAGCGTTCCAGGCCTTCCACGGTCTGGGTAATGTTCATTCCGCCGATTGCAGACTGAATTACCTCCTGGACTTCACCAACGGTGAGGCCGTAGCGGGCTGCTGCAGATCTATCAATGATAAAATCGAGATAATTTCCACCGACGACTCTTTCGGAATAGGCGCTCAAGGTGCCATTTAATGTTCCAACCACGGCTTCTATCTCTTCGCCTAAGCGGTTGAGAATGTTCAAGTCATCACCCATTACCTTGATGCCTACAGGGGTTTTAATTCCGGTTGACAGCATGTCGATACGCGTTTTTATCGGCATGGTCCAGGCATTGGTCAGCCCTGGAAAACGTATGGATTTGTTGAGTTCATCGATAAGCTGATCTGGTGTAATAGTCTTTTCTTCAGGCCAGAGTATTCGCAATGGTTTTTTCAGGGTTTCATTCCAACTGCTGTAAAAGCGTTTCACGGGAAAGGTGCGCCACTCATTTTCAGGTTTCAGCATGATGGTGGTTTCAAGCATAGAGAGAGGGGCTGGGTCAGTTGCGGTTTCTGCCCTGCCTATTTTCCCGAAAACACGCTCCACTTCAGGGAAAGAGGCAATGATGCGATCTGTCTGTTGGAGAAGTTCTTTGGCCTTGGTAATTGATATGCCGGGCATGGTTGTGGGCATATAAAGGAGATCTCCTTCGTAGAGAGGAGGCATGAACTCGGAGCCCATCTTGCTTATTGGCCAGGCAATGGAGAGAATAAGAGCGAAGGCCACTAATAATGTTGTTTTGCGCCATTTCAGGACAAAATCTACCACTGGATGATAGATAAAGATCAGGAAGCGGCTTACCGGGTTAGCGTGTTCAGGTTTTATGTTTCCGCGGATAAACCATCCCATGAGTACCGGCACGATGGTAATGGACAGAAGTGCTGCGGCTCCCATGGCATAGGTCTTTGTGAAGGCAAGCGGTTTGAAAAGGCGCCCGGATTGCTCCTGGAGGGTAAATACCGGCAGAAAAGAGACCGTTATTACAAGAAGTGAATAGAAAAGGGTGGGGCCGACTTCTTTTGCAGAATCGAGGATAATATCCCAGTGCGGTTTTTTGCCTTTGTCTTGTTCAATGTGTTTGTGGGCGTTTTCAATCATGATGATGGCAGCATCAACCATGGCACCTATAGCTATGGCGATTCCTCCGAGACTCATGATGTTGGCATTTATACCTTGGGTATTCATGACAATAAAGGCCATCAGTATTGCCACAGGAAGGGTGAAAATTGCCACCAAAGCACTGGGGAGATGAAAAAGAAAAAGGGCCGTGACCAAAGCGACAACAATGCTTTCTTCTAAAAGTTTTTCTTTTAGGTTGTCAACAGCATGGGTAATAAGTCCTGATCGGTCATAAACAGTTTTTATTTGTACGCCTTCAGGGAGTCCGGTCTTGAGGGATTCGAGTTTCTTTTTGACATTGTCAATAACCTCCAGGGCGTTTTCACCATAACGCATGACAATAATACCGCCGACAGTTTCACCATTGCCGTCAAGATCGCTTGCGCCGCGTCGAAGTTCCGGGCCGATAGTTACTTCAGCGAGATCTTTTACAAGTATAGGAGTTCCCTGTTTGTCGCTGCCGACTACAACCTGTTCGATATCCTTGATGGATTGGATGTAACCAAGAGCGCGTACCATGAATTCTGTCTCGCCCATTTCCACAAGGCGGCCGCCGACATCGTTGTTGCTTTTCTGGATGGCGGTTCGTATCTGGGGAATGGTAATGTGGTATGCGAGAAGGCGATTCGGGTCAACGGCTACCTGATACTGTTTTACATAGCCGCCTATGCTCGCAACTTCAGAAACACCTTTGACTGCCGCCAGTTCATAACGAAGATACCAGTCTTGTATTGAGCGGAGTTGCTGGAGATTATGCTTGTCGCTTTCAATGACATATTCATAAACCCAGCCGACACCTGTGGCGTCAGGGCCGAGACTTGGGGTGACACCCGGCGGAAGCTTGCCTGAGGCGTAATTAAGGTATTCAAGAACTCTTGAGCGGGCCCAGTAAATATCTGTGCCGTCTTCAAAAATGACATAAACAAAAGAATAGCCGAAAAAGGAATAGCCGCGAACCACTTTGGCGTATGGAACAGCCAGCATCTGCGTGGTTAGGGGATAGGTGACCTGGTCTTCGATTACCTGGGGCGCCTGTCCTGGAAACTCAGTGAAAATAATAACCTGAACATCAGAAAGATCAGGAATGGCATCAATCGGTGTGTTTTTCAGTGAGTA
>Ga0233431_1003094_pt1 | contig 20941 bp, 17 predicted proteins | sample SI_118_April2016_FD_179867 | JGI IMG/M metagenome (GOLD analysis project Ga0233431, IMG submission 179867) | Seawater microbial communities from Saanich Inlet, British Columbia, Canada - SI_118_April2016_200_MG | ecosystem: Environmental > Aquatic > Marine > Inlet | place: Canada: British... | reverse complement strand
GATCGTCTGAGAAATAAGCTGGTACAGTTATCACAACATCTTTAATAGGTTGATTAAATTGTTGTTCTGCTTTCTCTTTAATGTATTTCAGAATCAGAGCGGAAATCTCTTCCGGTCGATACTCTTTTCCTTGCAATTTAACCGACGCTTCACTTCCCATTTTACGTTTAATCGATTTTACAGTGTTCTCGATATTCAAAATAAACTGGTTTTTTGCCACTTGTCCGATTAGTAAATTCCCTTCGCTATTGAAGGCGACGACACTTGGTAGCAATGTTGATTTCTCAAACATAACAGCTTGGTTTTTACCATTAATAATTGCACTGGCCAGTGAGTTGGTTGTACCGAGATCAATTCCTAAAATCATTTTTAATTTCCCCGTGTTTGTGTTGGTTAACTTTCACTTTTGAATAACGAAGCATTTCATTTTTACAGATATACCCTGTTTGTGATTCTTCAATTACAACATTATCCGGTAGATTTTGTTGATTTGCGATTTCTGTCGCTATCATTGTGTCCGGATCAAAGTAAGCTGAAAGCGTCGAAATCGGATAAACCATCTCTTTTTCCAACAGAATCTCAACTTTTTTCCTAAGATTTTTTATGCTTTCAGAGGTAAAAGATTCAAATTCAAGTTGTTTTTTTTTCCTTCCAAATAGTAATGGTTTCTGATTTTGAAATCCTGCAAGCCCTGATTCGATATTGCCAATATAATCCATGATTTCAATGATTGATTGAATTATATTTCTATTTTTTGATTCATCCGATTGTCGTACAACTTTTTCAATATTTTCCAATAACTGGTTTTTTGAGCTTGTTTCGTCATCCAGAAAATTTTTTAAGGTTTCCAGTCGTGTTTTTTCCAGTCGATTCATCTGTTTTAATTCAACTTTAACAGATTCCAGCTCTTGATAAAAACTGAACAGGTCCACAGAATACTGATCTTCTTCATTGATTAGGTGTTCTGGTGTGATTTCATCTAATGTTAAATGCTCCATTTCAATTAGATTTCTAATTTTTTCTTCTATTTGCGATTTTGAAATATTTGGCATATCTGGTTCCATTTTTCCCCGATTATGGTTTTATCTACTTTAAAAATTATCCGTTCGTACTCATCAAAAGAAATATCCGCATCATTTTCAAACAGAAAATATTCTAGTCGTTTTTGATGGGTTTGGATTTTTTCATAGGCCTTGTAGATCGTTTGATATCTTTCCGGCTCCTTTTCCGGAGGATAGGTTTGGATTTTTTTAAGATATGCTTCACGAATTTTTTGATCATCATCACAAACTTCAATATCCAGAATTTTATAGGCAAGCATTTTATCCTTTTAGTTATTAATCGATTATGTCAAAAAAGTTCATCTGTATACCCGGTTGATCGGCTTTTTGTTTCGGCGTTTTCGTTTCTATTTTTGAAGGTGTTTTTATCCGTTTTTTAACACTGGATGGTTTTTTCTTTTTAGATTGTTTTTTTGATACCTCTTTAACTTCCAAAAAGGCATATATGCTTTCCATAGGTGTTTTATCCAGATAACTAGCATGCACCAGTAACTTTTTACTGATTTGATTTAAAGCAGATTTTAATTTTTGATTTATTTGGCTGTTAATATCTGCTAAAATTGTTTTTTGAGTATTTTTATTATCTGAATCTATTCCAAGTAGTGGTTGCATCATGTCATAAAGAAGATCATTCAAGCGATAATCAAAACACCGGGAATCTTCTAGTATATTCCTCGTTATAACCTGTGCTGAATTGGTATTTAACCATTCAAGAACACTTTTTTCAGTGAAATATCTTTTAATGTTATCAATTGTGAAATTCGGATTGAAAAAACAAGATAGAAATCCAAAAATGCCATTGTCAGGATATTTTTGATTTAGGGAAATGACCAGAGTAGATAACATTTTGTACCAACCTTGTTGAGCACACTGACATACTAAAGTTAACATCGATTCTTCATTTAGCTTTGGATATGACTTAATCCGCTTTAAAAAAGAAATGAAAATATCATAAAAAAAAGATTGAGGATGCCTTAATGGAACGTTATTTTTTATAAATATTTTGAAAACAGGTATGAATAGTTTTTCATCGGTTTTGTCGATTAAAACCTTTTCATATTGCGATAAGTGATCTTTGAAAAAATTATTTTTTTTCATTTGCTCAAAATGAAAAAGCGCTTGAAATAGTAAATCCGGTGCTTTTTTTAGCTTTTCGAATGCCATTATACATTTTGAAATTTCACCCTCACCAATCGTAATATTTAATTCGAATTTATGCGCTATTGCTTTAACATTCATTAATTCAAAGTACACTTTAGCTTTGTCGTTTCCAAGATTGAATCTTTCAGCTTTTTTTATATCGTTTTCTATTAAATGGGCATTTTTCTTTGTTCTTTTAAAAATTATCTGCGTGAAACAATCGTAGATTTTTCGAATTAAGTCGGTATTCAATGGTGTTAATTCTGAAGTTTTGGAATAAAAATCGATGGCTTTAACCAATGCTTTATTTTCAAATGCGATATCACCGGCAACTTGATAAGCTTCTGAACTATTGGGAAAACTGGAGATAAAGAGCTGGATCAAAGTATTTATTTTCGATTTTTTTTCCTTCAATTCTCGATAAGTTGCAATCAGGCTTTTAAAGATATTGGGATTATGAGTGGATTTTTTTAAACTTTTTTCAAGTTTTTCGGCTTTAATATAGAGTAACTCTTCATCATTCATTCCGGCACTGCCGAACAATATATCTTCAATATCATAATCTTCATCCAGATCCAGATAATGTTCTGCCTGATAGAATAATATTTCTGCCTGGATTTCTTCTTTCTTGAATATTGAGGGCTTTAATGGATTTAGTTGTTTTAAAACGTCATCCAGAAAAACAACGAGTTCATTGTCATGATTATTTCTTGTATTCAACATCTTAAAAAGCAGATGCGGTGAGTTTAAATAATAATTTGTTATTGGAGGAAAATTCATTACCGATTTTGTTAACATTTTCATTTGGTAAGAAGTTGGATGCTTTGTGGTCATATGTGAAATAAACAGACAAAAGATATCCTCAAATCGATTGACTCCTTTCGAGTGTGCTGATGTTTCAACTATCGATGTTGCTGTTTGGATGTTACTTTGATTGACTTCAGATGATAATTGTTTAAACACCACCCAGTTGGATAACTGATCTCCTAAAAAAACTTCGAATATTGCTTTATCTTCTTCTGAAATTGATTTTCTAAGTTCAGATTGATTTTGAGAAAATTGCTGAAATAATAACAATTTTGAAGTCAGAAAATAGGGGAAAGTATTATTGGGGATTTTCTCCGATAGTGTTTTCAATAGGCTTAGGTCATCTGCCAGAAAAGCTGTAAGGGCTTTTCTCAATAAAATCCAATACTTGAAAGGTGATTTAGAACTGATTCCAACCATCATTTTAGGGGTATTCAATGGATCAAAACCGTTCTTAAATGCTTCCTTTACAAAAAACAAATCCTTATATTCAGGGAATTTGGTAATAAAACTTTTTTCTTTTTCTAAACTGAAAAATAGATAATCAGCGATTTGAAACCGGTATTCCTCAAGCACCTCACCCGTTTCAATAAAATATTTTAATCGCTCTGAATCATTCAACTGTTTGATATTATAGAATTCTTCTGCTTCTGAAATTAGTGAAACAGGATATTTTTTCTTGGCTTCATTAATGACTGCTTGAATATCAATATGTTGATTACCTATGGTGAGTAACTGAATTTTCTTCGAAAACACTTTTTTAAATAAGATCCGATTCTCGGCGGAATCAAATCGATTGAATAATACTTTAACAAATGTAAAAGCATCTCCAAATTTTTCCTGGATAAATAATTGTTTTACCTTTTGAACTAATTCATTCTCTGGTAAATTATGTGGATTTATTTTCAGCTTCTTATTTTTCTTCTTTTTTTTACTCATAATATAACCGTTTTAGCTGAATCATCAGCTGTAATTTGGAATTGATTTTATTTTTACAAAAAAAAGACGCGGTACCCACCAATTGTTGTGCTGATTTCAAATCACCACAATGGTATTTTTGAAGTGCTTGATGATAGAGTATTTTGCTTTGGAGTTGACAGTTTATGAGGCTGTTAAAATCAAATCCACACCGATAACAGCCGGCTTTATCAGTAATTTGAGCTTTGCAGTAAGGGCAGGTTTTCATTATAATTGTTTATTATCGGTATTTAATATGAATTAATCTAAAAAGATATTTTATTCTTTCATGAACTGCAAGATGATCGTTAATTTATTTTTGAATTGTTTTTTAACGGTCTGTACTATTTCAAATCTTTAATAATGACCATATTGTTAGCATATCTAAGCCATTATTCACCCGTATTTAGTGAAGATAATGAAAATACTTTCCAATAGTTTCAAAAATCAACAGTTTGATGTTGAATCAGATCTTTTTTTCTGATAAGGCCTTTGTTTATAGTATCTTAAAGATTTTACTCGGATTTGTTATTCAGTAATAAAAGATCATAAAAACACTATGATAAGGACCAAAAACCATTAAAATAGTAAAATTTTTGGGTTTGTGATGTAACTTGAAAAAACTGATAATTTGATGAGCGCTTTAATTTTATTAAATTCATTGATTATAAAATAGATATTATACCATCTTGAAGGACGCATGTAAAATCTTGAGGAGCAATGCCAAGTGCATTAAAGGTTGATTGACTTAATTGAGCTCTCTCTACAAGGCTATTTAATTATTAACAATTACAGGAGATGATGCATGGCAAGTGTTGAAATTGCTGAGATGCGCAACGCGCGGGAAGTCTTAGCAGAATTCAGTTATGACCCTGTGGAACTGCAGAGAGGTTATACAAACCGCACACTCAGGTTTGATATTTCAAAAAATTCCATTGAAGAACAGGCGGTCACCCAACAAATGAAAGATCTCTGGATCGGAGGCAAAGGCTTCGATCTTTGGTTGATGCTCCAGGAGATCAGTTCCCAAACCAAATGGGACAGCCCTGAAAACCCAATTTGTATGTCATCCGGACCTTTAGGGGGCACCACCAGTTTTCCCGGTTCCGGTAAAACTCTGGTGACCTCTATTTCCCCACTGACACAATCTATCATGGACAGCAATGTTGGTGGATATTTTGGTCCTTATCTTAAGTTTTCGGGGTATGATGCACTGACGATTGTTGGAAAAGCGACAGAAGATATTATAATCTGTATCGACTCGGTCAAACACAAAATCACCATTGAGAAAGCACCCAAAGAGAGTCTTGATTCTCATAAAGTTGCAGAAGAGTTAACGGAAATGTATGCCGATGATGAAATGGATAAGCGGAATATTTCTGTGGTCTCAGCCGGTCAGGCTTCTGAGCATATTCGAATGGGGGTTTTAAATTTTTCTTTTTGGGATTGGCGACGGGGAGAAGCCCGGTTAAAGCAAGCGGGCCGTGGGGGTATCGGAACCGTTTTCCGGAATAAGAAAATCAAAGCTCTGGTTATCAAAAATAAAGAATATTTACAACCCTGGTCAATTACAGAAAATAAAGTTACCCAACTGACCACTGAGAATATTTGCTGCCAGGGTGGCAAATCAGACAGGGAACTGGTGAAAGAAATCGTTGAAAAATGGAAAGCTGATCCCGATTATGTCATTGAAATGATGCAGGATGTTCAAGAAAAAGAACGCTTCATTTCCAAAGATGCTGTCCAGGAGATCTCTTTGATTACCGGAGTCCCCGAATCACAACTCTATCATATTGCCACTTTTTATAAGGCCTTCAGCTTAAAACCACGCGGCGAACTGAATATTCAGGTCTGCATCGGAACGGCTTGCCATGTCAAAGGCGCCGCTAAAGTACTGGACTCTTTCGAGCGGGAGTTGGCCATTAAACAGGGTGAAACCACCAAGGACGAACGTTTTTCACTGGAAGCCATTGCCTGTTTGGGTACCTGTAGTATCGCACCGGTCGTTAAAATCGGTGACGAGATTGTCGGTAATGTGATGAGCAAAGATGTACCTAAACTGATCAAAAAAGCCTTGAAACAATTGGAAACCAAAAAAGAGAAGGGGGATAAAAATGCCTAAGATAACAGGAGCGGATCTCAAGCAAATATCGTCCCGCCTGAATGCAGAATTTAATAGCTACAAATCCATGCTCATGGTTTGTACTGGTACAGGTTGTGTGGCAGCCAAAGGATTTGATGTCCGGGATCAACTGACTCAGGAAATAAAAAATAGAGGTTTGGAAAAAGATTATCTGGTGGTTGGCACCGGATGTAATGGATTTTGCGCGGTTGGGCCGATTATTGTTGTCCAGCCCGAAGGTGTCTTTTATGAAAAGATTAAAGCTGATGATATTGCTGAGATCGTTGAAAGTCATTTGCAGGGTGGTAAAATAGTCGAACGGCTATTGCATAAAGACTTAAGCAGTCAGGCAGCGATTGAGAAAATGAATGATATCGGGTTTTTCAATAAGCAGGAATTGATTGCCCTTAGAAACAAAGGCTTGATTGATCCTGAAAACATTGATCACTATATTGCCCGAGACGGTTATGAGGCTTTGGCCAAAGTACTGAAAACAGATGGTGAGGCCGTCATCCAGGAAATCATTAAATCCGGGATCAGAGGTCGTGGCGGCGGCGGCTTTCCCGCCGGAGTGAAATGGGAATCCTGCAAAAAAGCCAAAACAGAGCGCAATGAAGTGGCTTATGTGGTCTGTAATGCTGATGAGGGAGACCCCGGTGCCTTTATGGATCGCAGTATTATTGAAACGGACCCCCATGCGGTGATTGAAGGAATGATTATTGGTGCCTTTGCTGTTGGCTCCAGTGATGGCTATGTCTATTTAAGAAAAGAGTATCCTTTAGCACTGGATCGTTTGAAAACCGCCATTGCCCAGGCCAGAGAATACGGTTTATTGGGTGATAATATCTTAGATTCAGGCTTTTCATTTGATATTCATATTCATAGAGGAGCAGGTGCCTTTGTTTGTGGGGAATCCACCGCTTTAATGGCCTCCATGTCCGGTAAAGCCGGAGAACCTCGGGCCAAGTATGTGCATAATGTCGAATTTGGATATCGAGATAAACCCACCATTTTAAATAATGTTGAAACCTGGGCTAATATTCCGGTGATTATGGAAAAAGGGTCTCAGTGGTTTAGCGGCATTGGTACTGGTGATGTGAGCAAGAATCCATGGGATGGTTCATCAGGCACCAAAGTATTTTCACTGGTGGGTGCGATTAATAATACCGGTCTGGTTGAAGTTCCTATGGGGATTACCTTGCGTGAAATTATTTATGACATCGGGGGTGGAATCCCCAATGGTAAACAGTTTAAAGCGATCCAAACCGGTGGTCCCTCAGGAGGCTGTATCCCGGTAGATTTACTGGATATGAAAGTTGATTTTGACTCCCTTTCTGAAGTCGGTTCCATGATGGGTTCCGGTGGTATGATTGTCATGGATGAAAACAACTGTATGGTGGATGTGGCTAAATACTTTATCGATTTTCTAATTGATGAATCCTGCGGTAAATGTACCCCTTGTCGTGAAGGACTGTTTGCCCTCAGTAAAGTACTCGATAGAATCTGCCAGGGTGAAGGTAAAACCGGAGATATCGAATTTTTAGAAGAGATGTCCCAAACCATTATTGATACCAGTTTATGTCAACTGGGAGGTTCTGCACCGAATCCGGTACTCAGTACCATTAAATATTTCCGAGCAGAATACGAGGCCCATATCAAGGATAAGAAATGCCCGGCTGGTGTTTGTAAAGACCTGATCACCTATCACATCAATCAAAATTGTGAGGAGGTCGGATGTCGATTGTGCGCGAAGAATTGTCCTGTGGATGCCATTTCCGGTGAGAAAAAGAAGCTCCATATTATTGATACCGAAGCTTGTATTCAGTGCGGTATCTGCCATGAGGTTTGTAAATATGATGCAGTGGAGGTAATTTAATTATGTCAGATAAAATCAAAATTACAATCAACGGAAAAGAAATTGAAGCGGTGAAGGACTCTTTTCTGCTGGGTTCAATCCAGGCGCTTAAAATCAAAATTCCAACCTTATGTCACCATAAAGATCTGACGCCCAATGGTAGCTGTCGTTTGTGTATGTGTGAGGTAGAAGACGCCAGGGGTAAGAAAAAGATGGTCACGGCCTGTAATTTTCCGATTCGGGGTGAAATTAAGGTCAGTACCACGTCTGAAAAAGTGGTTCGAAATAAAAAAATGCTGGCTGAAATGTATCTGAGTCGCTGGCCTGAGGTTCCCACTATTAAGAAAATTGCTAAGGATTGTGGTGTCACGGCAACCCGTTTTGAAAACGAATTTACCGATACCAATCCTAAAGCCTGTATACTATGTGGTCGCTGTACCAGAGCTTGTGATGAATTTGTCTTAGAGCGGATCATCGGTTTTGCCGGTCGTGGTATCAAACGGCATGTTTCCATGCCTTTTGGTGAAGTAGATCGCCATTGTACCGGATGTTCCTCCTGTTCTTTTGTTTGTCCCACCGGAGCCATCACCATGATGAGCGATCCTAATAACGCTGTTGACCCCAAGCAGATTCGAGATCATGGGATGAAGTTTAATGGTGAAATGGTCAAACTGGATGATGAGCAATGCCGAATGCGACAGGCTGGAACAGCTAATTTAATTGAAATCATGCCCACAGTTGATTTACTACCTTGTCATAATTTTCAATTTGGAAAACACAAGGATGCCGGTAACATTCGGAGTGATGTCTTTCGGGATAATCACTGGAAACAAGGGCAATCAGATGCTTGCTGGAAAGGATGTTCTATGTCTTGTTGTAAGGCTGATAGTGATTTCATTCCCCAAACCGGTCCCTATAAAGGTGACACCGTATGTGTGGAGGGTCCTGAATATGAAATGGGTGGTAGTGCTGCCAACATGGGATGTTTTGATCCAATTTTTACTCTGGAATTTAATTTTTATTGTGATACATATGGTATTGATACGCTATCCACAGCCACAACGACTTCTTTTGTGATGGAATGCTTCGAAGCCGGAGTTATCACTAAAGAGCATACTGGTGGATTGGAACTAAGGTTTGGTGCCAGTGACGCGGTCCTGGAACTACTCCATCAAATGGCCAGAGGTGAAGGATTTGGTGTCGATGTGGGTCAGGGGATTCGCTGGTTAAAAAAGAAGTGGGTTGCTGAATATGATGCTGATGCTGAATTTTTGCAGGATATCGGCATGGAGGTTAAAGGTCTGGAGTATTCCCAGTATGTACCTAAAGAATCGATATCCCAGGTAGCAGGATTTGCGCTGGCTAATAAGGGCCCCCAACATGATGAAACCTGGTTGATGTTTATGGATCAGGTGAATAATGAAATTCCGACACTGGAAGATAAAGCTGAAGCATTGTACTATTTTCCGTTGTTCAGAACCTGGTTTGGCCTCTTTGGATTGTGCAAGCTTCCCTGGTATGATGTGATGCCGGCTGATAATTATTTGGAAAAAGAATACTACAAAGTTCCGGAACATGTTGAAAATTATTATCGGCATGTGGAAAGTGTGCTGGATCTTCCCAAAATGAATGAGGAAACTATGCTGGAACAATCGGCCAGGGTTTATAATCTTCAGAGGTGTATGAATCATTTGATGGGATTTGGTACCAGGAAGGATGATTATCCACCTTATCGGTCAATGGGACCAGTTACTGCGGCTGAGTGGGAAGAGCGTGGTGATTATTATGATCAAAAACTTAAAGAATCTATAAATGTTGATCCGGTTGGGCTAAGTACGGAGGAAAAAATCGTTTTACTTCGTAAATATCGTGAAGAACTATATGATCGTTTGGTAGATAAAACTTATGAGCGAAGGGGTTGGAACAGTAACGGAGTCCCCACGCTGGAGCGATTGAAGGCATTGAAGATTGATCTGCCTGAAGTTATTGATATGGTTAAGGACAGTCAGGGTAAAAGAAAACAGCTATAATATTGAGAGGGATACCTGATGATCATTGTTAATGGTAAAGAAATGAGTTGGCAAGCAGGGATGACGATTTCTGATATTTTAAAAAATATAAAAATTATTTTCCCACAATATATTGTTTCTGTGAATGATCAAAGGGTTCCACCGGATGAGCATGACGCTTATTGTATTGAGGATCATTCTAAAATTAAAATATTATATGTTTGCCATGGTGGTTAGCCAATTTTTTAGTACCTGACCTTCCCTGGAAAGGGTGGTCAGGTATGAATTAACTTCTATTTCAGGAAGGTATCTCCTTTTTCATAATCACCTTCAACGAAACGGCTATAACGTAGCGCATTATCTTTATTATCCATTTTACCCGTTGCGATATCAGCTACTCTTTTACCGGCCTCCGGAGACATCATTACACCACACCAGTAGCCACAATTGAGATGAAGTCCTTCAATCTCATCACTGGGCCCTATAAGCGGCTTATCATCAGGAGTGTATACATACTGACCTGCTGAGACATTGATATTTTCGGCTTTAAGATTATCCGCAATGGCTTCAAAAAAAGGAGAAAGGCGAGAAGCCCTGTAAATGGATTCCGCACCGAAATCCCAGTCAGTTACCAGATCATCAGAAGGGTCTCCGTCAGGTTCATCAGGATCTACCCAGGCACATAAAACACCTCCGGCTTCCGGTCGCCAATAACCGTGATTGACAAGATCTACCGTGAATGGTGCTTTTGACGGCAGCATTTCATCTGGAACACTGATAAAGGTTTTTTGTCGACGAACCGTTCTTAATGGCAGACTAAATCCCGCCATCTTTCCAATGGCAGCTGCATAGGGACCAGCACAATTGACAACTAATCGGGTGTGAATCGTCCCTTTATCTGTTTCAACGCCACAAATACCTTTTCCATCGACTTTCAATCCTGTTACCAGTGTTTTTAAGAAAAACTGAACATTTTCCGATCCTTTAGCAAACCCATAGGTGGTTTCATGGGTAGATATCCAGCCATCCCGCTGATTAAAAGTAGCTGCTAAAGCTTCGGGGGCAAGATAAGGAAAACGTTTATGAAGATCGGAACCTTGGATAAGTTCGGAACCAGGAATACCTATTTCATCATATTTTTTTACTGCTTTTTCCAGTTCCGGTACCATTTCAGAATCATCAGTCACGAAAAGGTATCCTCGCTGGGTAAGTCCGATATCGATATCCGGTAGGCCAACAATTTCCTGAAAGTTTTCAAACATTTTTACACTTGGTAAGGCCAGTTCTGCCATGGATTTTTCAGTAAACTGTGTTCGAAAACATTCAACACTAGCCGCTGTTGTTAACGTGGAAAGCGCATCCCTTTTTTCAACCAGTATAACCTTCAAACCTGCTTTTGACAGCCAGAATGCCGTTGACGCGCCAACAATGCCACCACCAATAACAACCGCATCGGCTGTTGTATTACCGATGTGTTCAGGGATACTTATTTTGCTCATTTTAGTTTTCTTTTTTGATGTTAAAATAGAGTTATCCAGACGATTTGTTTACCAATAATAAAGTTTGGCAAATCTTTACTTTAGCTATCACGAACAGTTTGCATATAGGATGCTAAGTCTTTAGCAACTGCTTTGTCTATATCGGGTTGTTCGTAGTTTTTAAGAATATCTTTGTACTTAATATTTGCGCGTTGCTCCATGGTTAATCCACCTTTTGTACTCCAATTGGCAAAATTATCCCTTTCTCCTAAAATAGGGTTGTAAAGTTCCTGCTTAAAATTTTGAAAAGTATGTTTGTGGGTCAAATATTCACCTCTTGGTCCAACTTGATTGATAACATCAATTGCCAGTTTATCCGCCACTACTTGTTCTCCACGTTTGATCCGTTTACACATCCCACAAATTTCGCTGTCGAGAACAAATTTTTCATAAGAAGCTGTCATATAGCCTTCAAGTATTCCGGCAGAATGCAAAATGAAGTTAATGCCTGCCATGGTTGCCATCATCATGCTCATCATTGATTCAGAGGCAGATTGTGAATCTACGGTTTTTGAATCTGTGACGGCGCCACCACCACGGACTGGCAGATTATAAAATCTGGCCATCTGTGCCGTGGCAGCAGTATTGACCGCCATTTCCGGACTGCCAATACTCAATGTTCCATACTGCATGGCAGTCGATGATGATGATCCTGAAAATACGACTGGTGTCCCTTCCCGAATCAATTGAGCCAATACAATACCTGCCAGAATCTCTGCATTCTGGACTACCAGAGTACCTTCCATCGTCACAGGTCCTGTCGCTCCTGCTATGGTGAGGGAGGAAATCAATTGAGGCATACCTGCTTTTGCATATTCCATAATCCCCCCACACATTTTGTCGTCAAAGGCCAGAGGTGTCAAAGAGGTTAAAATACTGATAAAAGGTGGTCTTTTAGCCAGTTCTTCACTGCTACCAAAAATGATGGATGCCATTTCGATGGTTTGTTTGGCATCTTCTGTTCCGGTTCCAGCTCCCATAAAGGGTTTATCAGATAGCATCATGGCAGAATTAATTCTTTCTGCATTTCGGTGATTGATAGGAACATCACCGGGTTCAGTCATCATACCACCGGTAATATCTATATAGGGGCTTTCATGAGCCAATTTAGCAAAATTACCAAAATCCTTAAGGGTCCCGTTCCTTCGGCCATTATCTAAATCGTTAACAAATGGGGCTCCATAGCAGGGTATAAAAGCGATATTATCACCACCAATCACTATATTTTTATCCGGATTTCGGGCATAAAGCGTAAATTGAGAAGGTGCCTTTTTAATTTGTTCTTCAACCAGTTTTTTTGAAAAAAATACTCGCTCACCATCAATTTTGCAACCAGCTTTAGCGAAGAGATCTCTGGCCGGTTCATAGGTAAAATCCAGACCGGTTGTCTCCATTACCGTCAGTGTTGCCTGGTGAATCTGTTCTAAATCGTTTTTTGAAAAATATTCGAAGAATCCCATGATCAAGTCCCTTAATATGGTTGTCTATGATGCAGAATTGTAAAGATGTCGTAATAAATCAGATTAAGCTGTAAGAAAATTTTATTTATTATAATGTTCAAAGCTTGAAGATTATTCAATTTATATAGATCTCCCCCACTAATTTCACTTTGTGAAGAAGATCTATTTTTGAGCGCTGTTGTTATCGTCTAGCTATATCTTTTCAGATTTGAGTGAACGCATAAAAGCAACTATCATAACCACCATCAGGATCATAAATGGAAATGAGACGACAAAAGAGACTGTTTGTATAGCTTTCAATCCACCCGTTAAAAGAAGCATGGCAGCAATTGTACTGCATAATACTCCCCAGAAGATTTTAAGCTTATTATTTGGGTTTAAATTACCACCGGAACTCATCACACCAACAACATATGTCGCAGAGTCAGCAGATGTGATAAAGAAAACGCATACGATAATCATGGACATTAAAGAGAGAAAAAATCCCATGGGAAAATGATTAAACATTACAAAAATAGCCATCGTCACGTCTTTAAAAGTCGCATCAGCAATTCCGACTGTTGCATCTGTTAATTCCATTTGAATAGCAGATCCACCCATAATGCTGAACCAGATGGCACATAGAAGTGTTGGTGCCAATAGAGCACCTAATACAAATTCTTTGATGGTACGCCCCTTTGAAATTCTGGCAATAAATGCACCGACGAAAGGTGCCCAGGTCAGCCACCAGGCCCAGTAAAATACAGTCCAGGCACCAATCCACTCATAACCGGCATGTTTGGCAACGCTATCCGACGTGTCCAGGAAAAAACTCATCCCGACAATATTCTGGAGATAACTTCCTAATGATTCAATGAATAGCTCCAGGATATAAACAGTTGGCCCTGCGGATAGCATTAAAACCAACAAACCAAAGGCCAGAACCATATTAGTATTACTTAGAATTTTGATTCCTTTGTTGACACCACTGACAGCCGATAGAATATATAGAAATGTTACAATAACAATAACAGTAATAGAAACGGATGTGCCTTTTGGAATGCCAAAAAGTTCGCTCAACCCCGTACTGACTTGCATAGCACCCAGTCCCAAAGAGGTAGCTACACCAAAAAGTGTTACCACAATAGCGAGGGTATCAATAGATTTTCCAATAATCCCTTGAACTCTTTCCCGGCCAATGAGCGGTTCTAATATCCAGCTTAACTGACAAGGGTTGCCTTTTCTGAAATGAGAATAGGCCAGTAACATAGCGACAACAGCATAACAAGCCCAGGGATGAAAACCCCAATGAAAAAAGGTGATACGCATAGCATCCAAACCAGCCTGAGCTGATTTGGGTTCAGCAAAAGGAGGGCCTGCAAAATGATATACTGGTTCAGCCACACCCCAAAACACAAGGCCAATTCCCATACCTGCAGCAAATAGCATCGAAAACCATGCCATCAGACTGAATTCTGGTTTGTCATTATCTTTACCTAGCTTCAAAGAACCGTACTTACTAAAAGCAATACCAAAACAGAAGACAACAAAACCAGCAACAATCAGAAGATAGGACCAACCAAAATTTGTAATAAAAAACTTGAACAACGTATCAAAAACGGCCTTAACCCCATCCTGCGAAATCAGGGTTGCAATAATAAAGATAGCACAGCAGGTTACTGAAGCAAATGTTACCCCTTTATCTATCGAACTTGAGTTTTCTTGCATTGGATATTCCTTGTTAATAAGTTAAAAAACATTGGTTTTACTAAATAGTCCTTGAACGAAAATGCATCAATCCGGTAATTAGGGGTATCGCTTCGAAGTCTCACGATCCTCGTAACTATCTGTTATTTCATGGTTAAGTCTTTGCAAAGTATTGTACATGTCCCCGAATTACCTATTTTTCGTTCCAACACTAAATAATTTTTCAATATATATGAAATTGAAAGGTGATCGTATTATTTTTACTACCAGGGCTTCAATGAAATAAGTGCCAAAGTTTTAACAAATCACCGATCAGATTCTTCTACACGCACCTTTAAAACATCGCGAGCAAACTTGATTGAATCAACAACTGCTTGATATTCTAATTTTCTGGCTTCTTCTAAACTTCGACCCGCCGGATCAAATTCAACTTCCAGATTCAAACGTTTCATATTAGGATTGGCTCTAATCAGTTGATAAGCTTCCATCACAGGAACATCACCGGTACCACAGGCTACACCGGTAATTCGACAGCCGTATTGCTCAAATTCAATACGATGATCAGAAAAATGATTAGTGAAAGAGATGGGTGCTAAATTACGAATGGCAGCTAATGGATTTTCTCCAACCATTAAAGAATTATTAGTATCAACGCAAACACCAACACAAGGGTGATTCACTCTGTGATGAAGCCACATTACTTCTTCAGAAAAAGCTTCTGTATGATTTTCTAAACATATTTTTATTCCTGCTTTTTCAGCAGTTGGAGCGGCAGTTTCTACTTTTTTTGCGATGTTTTCCAATTGAACCAGGATTTGAGGATGAAAGAGACTTCCGCAAACAGGGCTGGTTCGATGGAGATCTAAGCTGATTTTAGCGATATCTGACCCAATTTGTTCTGAAATTGAAATTCCGGTTTCAATGGTTTGCGTTAAGCGTGGATCATAACCAGAAGCATCTAGAGAAAAGTTGTATTCCAGGAAGAGATTTCTATCTTTGGCGGCCTTGTTAACAGCTTTAAGATGTTCCGGGTCCAAGGAGCCTAAATCAACGGCTGTCAAATGAAGACCGTCAAGTCCTAGCTTAATGGCTTCGTCCATCAGACTAAAAATATCCCAGGCCTGATCAGTAATCAGTTCACCGCCACCCCATGTTTGCCCCATTCCATGTAAATGAAAACTATATGTATGCAGCCCTAATAACACAATAGACTCCTTTATAATTTATGATATTATGAATCAAGGAATTCAACGGTAAGCAACAAAGGGACTGATGAAATATCTTTCAACTTAAATTATTTTATTGAAGAAATATCTAATCAGGTCAATTTGTTAACTATGAAATTCCTTCAGAGATTTCATATTTAAACATTCTTCATCTCATTTTTTGAATATGTATAGTCGGGAAAATTGCAACCAAGGTGCCACAATCTGGTTGATATTATAAGATATTGTTTTTATGGCCTTTAGCCAAAATATAGGTCTTAATTTGAGGTTAAACAGACACTTATTGTTAAAATATCTTTAAATATATAAAAAATATTTTAAATATATCAAATTAATTTAATATTTAGACAACAAATTCCTGGCGATCAATTTTGAATTTTTTCATGCGATAATGCAATAGTTGTGGTGATAAACCGAGGTAACGTGCCGTTTTAGAAATGCTCCCCTGAAAAGTGGCCAGGGTTTGTCGAATGAACGCAATTTCAGTTTCTGTTTGAATTTCATCTAAACTTTTTCCCGGAGAATTAGATGATATTGGCTGAGCTACAGATGGAAAAACCACATTGAGCTGTTGACCGGGAACTGTTTCAGAAGAGGTTAAGGGTTGAGTTTTCGAGGACCAATGATTCAATTGATTATCGAAATTTTGGACGTGTTTTGGTAAATGACGCACTTCTAATATTTCTCCGGTTTTAACCAGATTCATGGTGCCTTCGATAACATGTTCCAATTCTCTGACATTTCCAGGCCAATGGTATTTATGAAACAGTTCCAGAACCTCTGCTGAGATGGAATTAATCGTTTTATTCAGGGAAATATTAAATTTATTTAAAAAATATTTAATTAACAGCTCCATATCATCCATTCTTTCCCGTAAGGATGGGATCTGGACAAACAGCACACATAGCCGGTAAAACAGATCCTGCCTTAACTTACCTGTTTTCACAGACTGGTACGGATCTTCATTGACAGAGCTTATTAGTTTTAAATCTATCTCGATTTCTGCTAATGACCCCACTCTCCTTACTTTTCTTTCTTGCACTACTCTCAGCAATTTAGCTTGTAATCCGGTCGGCATTGAATTTATTTCATCCAAAAACAATGTTCCACCATTTGCGCGTTCAAATAAACCAGGTTTGTCAATAGCACCTGTAAATGCTCCTTTGGAAGTCCCGAATAAAATTCCTTCCAGGAGGTGTTCAGGAATCGCTGAACAGTTAATCGCGACATACTGATTGACTGTTCGACGGCTATTGTTATGGATTGACTGTGCTAATAACTCTTTACCAGTACCTGTTTCACCGTATAACATAATGGAAGAAGGTGAATCTGACGCCTGACGGACAGATTCCACTACTTTTAAAAACTCAGATGATTTTCCGACAATTTCATTAAATGTAAAACGTGTTCCATTTTCCTTTAATTGTCTCTTGATTGGGTCTGTTAATGAGTTGAGCGCCGGATTAATTTTTTTTCTCCGGGGTTTGGAAATAGCATCAAATGTCTGTTCAAGCATGCTATAGTCAATCACAAAGCAGATAGTACCAATAATACGTTTTTCTGAATAAATCGGAAAAACATTATGAATGGAATTAACTAGTTTTCCACGGTGCGTTCGATAGTAACAAGCAAAATTTGTGATGCTTTTTTTAGCTTTCAGACATTTCATGATTGGTGTGTTATCATTATCAACTCGATAAATTCCTTTAACATTTTTTCCAATCATATAGTCGGCACTTAAATCATCAATTTTAGCCTGGGCCTCATTAAAATAGAGGACAACCCCTTTGTTGTCAGTGATCAACACCCCTTCAGTGAAGTGATCCATTATCTGAATAAATGAAATAGAATTTGGATTTACGTGGGGAAATAAATGTTTGATCTGGATTTGTTTCATAACTCTTTTTAATCAGATGTTAGATAAAGTAGATCAATTTTAAGAATTGCTTAAAAGGCTTTTCCACCGTGTTTGTGTTTTCTCCCGGTATTGAAATCTGTTTTCGCCAAAATAGCGCCGGCAACGTTCAGTTTTCTGGCTTCAGCCATATCCATGATTCTTATGATAACATCAGCTAGCTCTGCTTCAAGTCCTGAAAATTCAGGTATTTTGTCATCCGGTGGATTACCAGCTCTTAATGCCTCCAGTGCTTCTGATAGTTCAGAATGCATTAACGCAATTAATTCACCATCATTGCGGGTGTCATCCCACCAACCTTTTGACTTTGCTGTTTTATGGATCTTATTTTGAAGGAGCTCAAATGCATTTTTAAAGTCATCTGGTATTGTCATATCATTTATTAATTTAAATCGTTAAAATTATTGTTCTTCTGTTAAACCTATATAGTGTCTGAACGAAAAGTAGGTAATTTGGGGACATGTACAATTAGTAGAAAACACTTTAATAATTAAATGCTAAGTTGTTACATGTACCCTAATTACCGGACTTATATCTAATAATTGAATTTTCGTTCAGTCACTATATAGCATTTTTCATTTGTATTTGTGGCACAAAGATCTTACCGAGCACCGGTTTGGTAACTGTTAATGAACCTGAATTATTAGCATATGATTACAATGAGCTAAGAAAATTCGTAGGTCGGATCAAGCACTGAATTGCGAAACTTGCAGCAAGAACGGAACCGGCAATTTTTTTCAGGGTGGATCCGTCGCAAGCTCCTTGATCCACCCTACGTATCCAAGCAAGTTCATTGCAAACATATCACAGATTTATCTGTGTAAAAACTGTTAGTGAGCTTAAATTTTGTGCCTTTAAAATCAAAGTGTTATCAAAGGTTTCTCCTCACTGAATTTGCGAAACCTACAGCAAAGAACTCGTCGAAATGACAAACGCAAGTTCGTTGTAAACATCTTACAGGGGACCTGTTTGATTAACTCAGGGTGACAAGTAGTTCAACGTAAATGCAAATGGCTATAGTTTTATAATTCTCCAGATTCAGATTATTGTTATTTCCAAAATTTATTCTGGTGATTCATTATTTTATCTTCTATAATACAGATAAGAATGGAATTAATTTTTAAATCACGAACTGGTTATTGATCCAAAATTATGAGGGTAAAACAGTATGAGTAGCTTAAATGTCTTAATTTTAGATGATTCAATTACTTTTATCGACCAATTGATAGATCAATTAAATCAAACAGAAATTAAAGAAATAACTACAGATTTTAGTGGTAATTGTACAGCTGCTTTAAGCCAATTAAACATAAAGATGATCAATTAATTTTAATTGATCCTCATCTGCCAGATGAATTTTAAAAAAAGATAAGCCTAAAAGTTCGAAATTTGAAAGGTTTAAAAAAACAAAGAAATCTTGAATAGATGCTGGATTAAATTAAAGGCAGTATATTCAACAAGTGTTGACATTTACTTTTGATGTCAACTATTAGCGATTGAATTGATGGGAAATTTGCTTGAATATTATCATCAGTGATTTTCTGGTTTTGGCTTAATCCAGATAAGTTTCCCTTGACATGTCAGTGCGCTCCTCATATATAATGCAGAGAAATTTCCGCTAATATTATATCATTGGAGAGAATTGAACTTTTGTTTTATCTTAAGGTAATACTTATTCAGGTCTTTTAATTGTCCAGTTAATAATGGTTAAACTTATGTAAGGGAGAAGTATGACAGTAAAAATATTTATTAAAAGAAAAGTACTGCATGATAATATTATTGATCTGACCATGAAGCTGAAACAGCTTAGAATTTTAACTTTAAATCAACCTGGTTATATATCCGGTGAAACGTTAAAACGGATAGACATACCGGATGAATGTATCGTAATTAGTACCTGGCGATCAATCGATGATTGGAATCAATGGTTTAAACATGAGCAGAGGGTCAAAATACAAGGAGAAATTGATACATTGCTAGGTGTGAAAACTAAATATTCTGTTTATGAAGTTTAATAATTAATACAAACATTTTTCAGCAGCTTTTTTTAAGAAGCTGCTTTGGTTGATTTTATAGGAAAATTTTTCAATAAGTTGATTGGTAAATGGTTTTCCTAATTGTTTTGTATCCGCCACGACTTTCATATTTATTAAAGAACGATCATTGCTCTTTGGTTTTTTACTATCATAAGGCTGTATAAGTGTTTCCAAAGTCATTTTTTCTCCGAATAAATTGCTTACTGAATGCGTCCTTTCTGTTTGGATACACACTGAATTCCCTCTCCTTTAGAGGCGGGAATAAAACACAAATTATCCCGAAGACATTTAGCTGAATTTTGAAGACCGTCTTTCCAGCGATTGACCAGATCTGGTTCGCAAATTAAGGGTCTGCATAAAGCAATAAAATCTGCAATTCCTTCTTTGATTAATTTTTCCGCCAACACCAATGATTTTATTCCTCCAACTAATATCACCGGGATACTTGAAACCGCTTTTAATTGCTGTGCAGCATCGATATAAAATCCTTCATCAATTTCTGATTTGATTTTGCCCCTTCTTACTGGTGAATATTTGGTTTTTGACTGTCCAGTACCCCCACTTAATTCTACAGCAACGATACCCATCTTTTCTAATTTTTTAACGATTAAGATCATCTCTTCGATTGTAAAACCATTTTCCAGAAAATCTTCCGAGTTAATTTTGACAAGTAGGGGCAGGTTTTTAACAGTAGTTTTCTGAATTAGATGAATAATTTCTTCGATGATTCTGAAGCGGTTTTCCAATGAACCGCCATATTGGTCTTGTCTTTGATTAAAATATGGTGACAGGAACTGGCTCAATAAATAACCGTGTGCCATATGTAACTGAATACCATCGAAACCAGCTTTTTGAGCGCGGACTGCAGCTGAAGCAAAGGAGTGGATAACCTGCTGAATGTCATCGATGGCCATTGCTTTTACAACATGTCCATTATTAAGCGTTAAAGTAGAAGGCCCAAAGGCTTCATATCCTTGTTGTAAACCATCAGCTTGTATGCCGGCATGGGCCAGTTGCAAAATTAATTTACCACCGGCCTGGTGGCATTGTTCAACCATGTTGCTTAATCCGGAAATCAAATGATCACTGTATACACCTAGTTGTCTAAAACTGGCTTTCCCCTCCGGGC
>Ga0233431_1003093_pt1 | contig 20949 bp, 13 predicted proteins | sample SI_118_April2016_FD_179867 | JGI IMG/M metagenome (GOLD analysis project Ga0233431, IMG submission 179867) | Seawater microbial communities from Saanich Inlet, British Columbia, Canada - SI_118_April2016_200_MG | ecosystem: Environmental > Aquatic > Marine > Inlet | place: Canada: British... | reverse complement strand
CGAGCCGTTCCAGCTACAGCCGGCAGGCAATTATACCCAAATGACCTGGACCGAAGCCTTCGACGCTTTACATGCTCAGTTTTCGGCAGCGTACGCGTTTACCGAGTGGAAGGGGATAGATTGGAAAACCATGAAGGCCGTGACGAGACCAAAAATTGTCCAGGCGGAGGCCGACGGCAGCGAGATCGCATTCGTCACAGCACTCAGGGAATACATCTTTTTCCTGCCAGACGGCCATGTATCGATGAAGGGCGGTGGGCTCCTCGATCTGCTCACCACGAAAAATCAATGCAGCTTCGGTGTGGCTATCACGGAACTCGATGACGGGAGGGTCGTAGCATATGTCGTAACCGACGGCGGCCCGGCGGCAGAAGCCGGAATAGAGCCGGGCGACGAGATCGTTATGTGGGACGGCCTCCCCATAGTGGAGGCCCTGGCAGCCCAATCGATATTATGGACAAAATCGTACAGCCCGCCGGCTACGAATGAGCACAAGTTGCTCAAGCAATATCAGATGCTCGTGATCAGGCCGGAGGGCTCGCAGTCGACGGTAACATTCAGGAAGGATGGCCGTGGAGGCGACCAGAATGTAACGCTGACGGCCACAGACGATGGGGGGGAAATCCTTAAGAAAAGCTCCCTGTGGGTGAATCCGGAAATTAAGAAAAAGAAACCCCATGAATTGGATGCCAACGTACTGGTCCAATACAGTCAGCTGCCATCGGGATACGGGTATCTCTTTCTCGGAGCACTCATGGATATTGTGGCGTATCAGGAAGGTCTTGATCCCCTCACTCCCATCTACGATAAGTTCAAGGAGGCGATACAGTTCTTCACGGATCAGGACCTGCCGGGAATCATTGTCGATCTTCGCGCAAACATGGGAGGATCCGACTTCCTGGCGGCCGGTCTCTCGGGCTTCTTCTATCAAGCGCCTGTTTTCTACGAATACCAGAACTGGTACAACAATATCACTGGCACGTTCGAGAACATTCTCCTCGACGACGAAAACAAGATCATAGGCAGGAATGTAGCACTGGATATTCTTCCCCAGACGCCGCACTACGAAGGACCGGTTATTGTAATCGTCAATCCCCTCACCATAAGTTCGGGGGAGGGCGTCGCCATGGCGATCCAAAATCTCCCCCAGGGACAGGTTTTGGGTTTCTGGGGAACCAACGGTTCGTTTGGGATGACGGGTGGGGAAGCGACCATGCCGGGGGACTATGAGGTACAATTTCCCTTTGGACAGTCGCTCAATTCGAATAGAACGGTTCAGCTCGATAGCCGGAACGGAGTCGGTGGCGTGCACCCCGACATATCCGTCCCGAAGACTTTGGAAAACATGGTAGATTATTCGAATGGCGAGGACGTCGAGCTCGACTACGCCGTTCAGACCCTTCAGAACCTGTAGGAAGTCTCCCTAAAAGCCAATGTCAGAAGCACGTGCTGGCTTCTCCATCAGACAGGCGACCACAATATGAAGGACTGTTTGCCCTCAACTTCGATGATGTTTTGAACCGTGGCCAGTGGTGACAACAGATATTCATAAGTGGATCACCGTTCCATTTTTGGAAAATTCAACGTAAATATGGAGCGGGCCACGTAGAAGTCCACAAAATCAACTGCTATCAAGCCTAAATTCTCTGGTACGTGGCTCTCATACGTCTCTAGTGTTGGTATCAACCATTTATTCATTGCCTTAGCCCAGGTGATTGGCTCTGGCAGGCCCGAGTCGATTGCATTCGTCCATGTTATAAAGAAATTGAAACGGTCATCAGGCGCTGCTCCTGCCTTGTCCCTGGCCAGATCCAGATGTGACGATACCTGTTCATACTTTTTAAGGTATTGTTTTATGGGACACTTCCAGAGATCCTCGTAGAACAGAGTAGTTTGATAATCTAGATAACTTGTGTCTGTCCCCAAGGTTGTCATGTCAATGTAAAGTCCTTTCCCGCTACCCTCTTTGTAACGTCGCCAGTAAATGATCCTCCCTCTCACTTCGTCTAATGTGGGCACATAATCCTCATCCCATATCATGGCCCTGAAATCGTCATAATTCAACACCTTCTCAATTTGTTCTGCTACCTTTCTGCTGTCCTTGGGGCTATCCGGCTTGAAGCAAATAATCACGGCTTCTTCCTGATTTTTCACTAGGAAATTTCTTACGCTCAACAGAAGTTGATAAAATGAAACATTGGCGTTCTTGCAGATATTGCCGTGCCAGATATATGGTTCGCCTTTATGTATGCCGATCCTGCCACTCAGAAATCTCACACCGTATTCGAGTTGAAGGGTAATATTGCGATCCTGACACCCTGCCTGTTTTTTACATATTCCTTTGTAATTGTATGTTCCTGAATTATGGGTTCCGGGGATTGTGAATTCGCTTAACTGCTTCCATCCTGGAATATGAGACATCCAGTTCTCCCCGGATATCGAAGAAAGATCTAAATCTTCCCGTGGGTCTTCACTTCCTCCACCGCATCCTGAAATAACGGCTACAATAAACAAAAGTGTAAAAATTAACACCATAGCCCGTTTCATAAGCACTCCTTTGATCAATATGGCCCCGATTTATCCCTCGGGCCGATGTTAAAGAACGGTATGGTGCGGCATGCCTGGTCCACACGTGGAAAAGATATCAAAGGAGGTTTTAGGCTCAACAAGGCTGCGAGCAGATATTACCGATCATTAGAGGATGGTTTCTTTTAAAATTCATTTCAGTATCCTCTTGTTCTCTATGTAGAACAGCGTTCGAGGATAGGACAATTATACCCGATAGGTACTTTTGGTTTCGTCCAGCACATCTCTGACGGTTTTGGCCAGATCCGCCTTTATAATCGGTTTATAGGCAAGTGCTTTGATACCGATTTTTGAGATGTGCTCATCCGATACCATTTTACTGTAGCCGGTACATAGGATGACGGCGATATCCGGTCTGATATTCATCATCTCCACGGTCAGTTTATCGCCCATCATTTTGGGCATGGTCATGTCGGTGATGACCAGGTCAAAATTCATGGGGTTCATCCTGAAAATCGCCAACGCCTCCTCGCTGCTGTTGCTCGCTGTGACCGCGTACCCCAACCGCCCCAGAATCTCAGTTCCCAACTGGGTGATGAACAATTCATCGTCAACGAAGAGAATGCGCTCCGTTCCTGACGGCAAATCGCCTTCTTCAAGGGGTTCAGGATCGACGTGCTCCTCCGTGACGGGCAGATACAGGGTAAAGACGGACCCCTTTCCCATTTCACTGTCAACGACGATTTTTCCCCCATAGGATTCAACAATCCCATGTGTTGTGGCCAACCCCATTCCGGTCCCCTCTCCAGGCCCTTTGGTGGTGAAATAAGGCTCGAAAATGGATCCCATAATTTCCGGAGAAATACCTGTTCCGGTATCTGATATCTTCAGCTCAATGTGGTTTCCAGGTTTTAGATTCCGCCCTTTCCAATAGGGGCCCGCATCTACGAACGTGTTCCTCAGCGTCACCCCCAGCACGCCCCCATCCGCTTCCATGGCCTGGGCGGCGTTGGTACAGAGATTCATTAATATCTGATGGACCTGTGTGGCGTTCCCCCTCACTTTGGAATGGCTCTCAATATTTTGTTCGATGCGAATAAGTGTGGGGATGGAAGATCTCATAAACTTGAGGGTTTCCTCGGCTATTTCGCCAATTTTAACAGGCTCAAACCCTTCATCCGACCGTCGTGCAAAGGTCAGTATTTGCTTCACCAGCGCCTTTGCCCGAATACCGGCCGTATAGACCTTCTGTAAACTATTTTCGGTGTTGGTCCCTTTTTCCACATCCTCAAGGGCCAGTTCCGTGTACCCAATGATGGATGCAAGGATATTGTTGAAATCGTGCGCAATTCCGCCGGCCAGTTGACCAACGGCTTCCATTTTTTGCGTCTGAATGAGCTGTGCCTGAAGTTTTTCCTTTTCCCTCCGGTACTGAATCCGTCGGGTGATGTCAAAAACAATTGAATAGAGCAAAGATTTTCCGGAGACTTTAATGGGTCCGCTGAAAACCTCAACATCCCGTATGGAACCGTCGGCCCGGCGATGCTTAAAGGTAAAATAGTTGCGGTTTTGATCGACAGCCGCCTGCATTTCCTGGCGAATGTCTTCGGGGCTTAATGTGTTTATATCAGAAGCAATTTTGTTCTTTAGTTCGGCTTGCGACCATCCGTAAAAACGGGCGGCCGCGGGATTGGCATCGATAATGTCACCGCTTTCAGGGTCCACCAGCAGAATAACCACATGGTTGTTTTCAAAGAGACTTCGATACCGGTTCTCGCTTTCCACTAAGGCATCGTGTTCGCGCGTTAACCGCATGTTGTAGTAAGCATTTTCGATCACCGAAGGCAACTTGAACAAATAGCCCTGGTCTTTTGTTACATAATCGAAAGCACCCAGTTTAAGGGCTTTGACCGCGATTTCTTCATCACCTTTTCCGGTTATGAGAATCACGGGAACATTCAAGAATGGAGACGACCGCAATTTTTTCAAGATTTCCAGCGCATTTTCCTGGGGAAGCCGATAATCGAGCAGAAACACGTCATAATCTGCAAGCCGATTCGCATCATCCATCAGTCCATAAAGCTCAGTCACCTTTGAAATGACGGTAAGATGAATATGGGATGCATGTTTATTGAGGTGCCTCTCCGTCAAATCAATGTCCGCCGGATTGTGCTCCACATACAGCACCTTCAATTCCGAGACTTTTCGATCTTCACCGCGACGGTATGACAAAAGGGCGCCTTCAAGCAGGGAAGGTAAATCCTCCAAATATCCGCTTTTTTTGACGATGTAGTCATCAGCGCCCGCCTTCAAAGCGGACACGGCGGATTCTTCATCCCCCTGGCCCGTCAGAAGGACCACGGAGACCGGTATGGAATGCCCCCTGATGTGGCTCAAGATCGCAATGCCGTTTCCATCTCCAAGATGCATGTCGGTCAGCACCAGATCAAGTTTTGAGATGTCCGGTTTCCCTAGAATATTCAGGGCTTCTGCCTGAGATCTCGCGATCTGGACATCAATGTGGGGAGCGTTTTTCTTTAACTGGTGGCGGGTTAAATCAATATCAAAAGCGCTGTCTTCAACATAAAGGATTCGCATGATTTACCTCGGCAAGGTCGTTGTGGCGAGCCAGTAAATTTCTATTTCAGACGCCACCGATACAAATTTATCGAAATCAACCGGTTTTATGATATATGAATTTGCGCCCAGTTTGTAAGCCCTTTCGATGTCGTGATCTTCTGAAGATGAAGTGAGGACCACCACGGGAACGACGCTAAAATCATCATGGGTCTTAAATTGGCGAAGCACTTCCAGGCCATCGACTTTGGGCAGTTTCAGGTCCAGCAAAACAATGAGTGGAAGGGGATCACCCTTCTCCCACCGTTTCATGAAATCGAGTGCTTCTTCGCCATCCCGAACCACCTCGATGGGGTTAATGAAATGGCGTTTTTTAAAAGCCCTTTTTGTTAAATCCACATCCAGAGGGTTGTCTTCCACCAGAAGAAGCGGTCGATGGCTGTCCGTATTGTTTTGCATTGGATGCTCCTTTGTAATTATTGTAAAATTTTCTGCACTTATGACTTTGGAATCTCCAGAAAAAATACAGCGCCCTCACCGGGTTTTCCTTCCGCCCGAATACTGCCGCCCATCCGATGAACGGCTTTTTGCACCAGGGCCAGACCCACGCCAGTTCCGGGATAATCCTCGGCGCGGTGCAGCCGCTGAAATATACCAAAGATGCGGTCCTGATATTTGGGATCAAAGCCGACACCGTTATCTTTGACCCAGAACTTCCAGGCATCCGGGGTTTCACTGCCGCCAATTTCAATGTTTGCCCGGGTCTTTTCACGGGTAAATTTGATGGCATTGTCCAGTAAATTGCCCATAATCTGACGCATGCTGTCCCGGTCGCATATCATTTGTTCGGTCGGGATCTTTGATTCCACCTGTGCGGATTTGGATGATATTTCGTGCTCTCTTTCAAGAATAAGCTCATCAATCAACGCACGGATATTGATTTGTGTGGCTCTCAGATCTCGACGTTCCATACGTGAATAGGTCAACAGGTCCTCGATTAATTGCGTCATCTGATCAGTGGAATAACGGATGTTCGCTAAAAATCTTAAGCCTTCCTCATCGAGTTTTTCTGCATATTCTTCACTCAAGAGTCGACTGTAACCGTCAATGCCACGGAGCGGGGCTTTGAGATCGTGGGAAACCGAATAGGTAAAGGTTTCCATTTCTTTATTTTTTGCTTCAAGTTCTTCGGTGCGGCTTTTAACCAAATCCTCAAGATGTTCCCGATACTCTTTTAGTTCTTTGTCCTTATTTATACGGTCTGTAATATCCAAACCGAGTGATATGGCGGCAGAAATATTACCTTCGACGTCCTGCAAAACAGCATTATCCCATTGACACCAAATGACGTCACCCTTTTTGGTAATGTTCTTATTGAGCACATGCTTTTGAATATCGCCTTTAAGCAATTCATTAACAATTTGTTCTACGAATTGACGGTCCGGTTCCGGAACAATCAGATCAAAAAAGTTTTTACCAACAGCTTCACTTCGGTTCCAGCCGAAGGTCCTTTCAGCCTGATCATTCCATTCCAAGATTTGGCAATTTGTGTCCCACACCACAAATGTCAGAGGAGCCGTATCGAAAACAGCTCTGTATCTTTCCTCGCTTAGAATCAATGCTGCCTCTGAACTTTTTTCGGCAGTCATGTCTTCGTAAACCGCCATCACTTCACCAGTGGGAAGCTTGGTTACAAAATTATCCACCCAGAGGGTAACCCTGCCATCCTGGTACTGGGAGATGGGATGTTTCTTTGAGCGCCCCGTTTTCCAGACCTCTTGAAATACTTGGAACAAACCGATCTCTTGAACACCTGGATAAACGTCAAGAACGCTGTTGCCGATGTGGTCTTCCCGCGACTTTTGACCGCTTTGGGCACCGTAGGGATTGATATCTTTGAAAATGAAATCATTGCCCCCATCCACTGCTTCATAAATGGCAATACCCACGCCGATGTTTTGGAAAATCTGGCGAAACCGTTCCTCGCTTTCCAAAAAAGATCGCTCAATTCGTTTTTTAAAGGTGATGTCTCTATCAATCCCCCTATAGCCTTTTAATTTTCCTTCAGGATCAATGATGGGGACACCGTTGGTTTCAAGGAGCACTATCTTTCCATTCTTATGGATGTTTTCATTCTCCAGAGCTACGATTGGATCCATATTTTCAACGGCATTGTCAAACTCCTTTCGGACCCGTTCAATATCTTTTTCATGCATCAGGTCAAAAGGTGATCTACCGACGATTTCCGAGGGTTCATATCCTAAGATGTCCTTAATTTTCGGACTGACATAGGTATAGACACCTTTCTGATTCACCTCCCAAAGCAAGTCGATTGAGGACTCAACCATCGCACGATATTTTTCCTCACTCATAGACAATTTATGTTCAACCTTTTTTTGTGAGGTAATAAACCGTGCCTGCTGAAAATTTTGGTAAGCTGTGTCGGACAACTGCTTTGACAGGGTAAAAAGCATCTTGGCTACTTTGTAAAACTGATCGTGTGACATGGACGGCACTTCTTTAAAAGCCTCCAACATCATTGCTTCATCCACCTCAATTTCCCGGGCATAGGCCTGAATTTCTTCTCCAGTTTGGGTTTCATCACGAACCTGGCCGATCAGCCAGTTGGCAATGTGCCTGCCGCCAACGGTGATGCCGGCACCGGCATCCCAGAGGCCGCCGCTCGTGCATGGCTGGATAATTGGGCCCTCCGGATGAAACCGACCAAGCATTGCATCTGACTTGAAGCAGTTGATACGCCCTTTTTCGGTTTTTCGTATAATGTCATTGCATAGTCTGCAAAAGTTACTGGGTGCGGTAATGGGTGTTCCATCCGTGTCTGTGATAATGGATGCAACGCCGGTAGCATCGGCAAATTCATCCTGAAGGCGTTGAATGTCTTTAAGGACAAATAAGTCTTTAAACGCCAATTTTTCATTATCATCCAAAGTATAATTTAGCATCATCAAATATCCTTTAGTTCCTTGTAGCACGGGTATTCGCAAGAGAGATAAGGGCGCTGATTTGGATTCAAAGGCCGTTGAGAATTGTAAAAAAGTCCAAACAGAATCGCAAAAGCCCTTCAGATAGAAATATACCACAAAGTGACGGAAAAGTATTCTCGGTTAGAAAAAATCTTGGAACGGTCATTGTATCATGACAAAGGTCCAGTATATTGGCAGGTCAAAAAACCTGCAATATATTCAAGTCTGAGGAATTTGCAGAACTGATATATCTATTCGATATTACGACGCTTTATGTTTTTTAATGGGCTGCAATAGCAGATATTGCCGGCATCGAGGGCTGTTTTCCATGGATTATTTTCCATCCAAACCCTCTCGGATCGACCTCGCCAGGGTTTCCTTTTCAATCGGCTTTTCAATGTATTTCCGAATGCCGAGTTCTCTGGCGGTCTCCTTTGATATTTTCTGGCTGTAACCGGTACAGAGGATGATCGGCATGTCGGGTCTTATTTTGAGTATCTCCTGTGCCAACCTGTCACCGGTCATGTGGGGCATGGTCATATCGGAGATAACGAGGTCGATTTGATCAGGATTTGTACGGAAAAACTCCAGGGCTTCAAGGGGATCGGTTTTGGATATAACATGGTATCCGAGTCGCTCCAACCGCTGCTGGTTCAGATCCACCATGGACTCTTCATCGTCCACGAAGAGAATCCTTTCGGTTCCAGTGGGGAGTTCTTGAGCATCCTTTGGTTCATCCCCGACCTTCTCTTTAACGGCCGGGAACAATAGTTTGAATGTCGTTCCCTTTCCCGGTTCGCTCTCTACCGAAATGCTTCCATGGTGGCTTTTGACGATGCCGTGCACGACCGCCAGACCCATGCCGGTGCCTTTACCCACATCTTTTGTGGTAAAATAGGGATCAAAGATCCGGCCCACTATTTCAGGCTTTATGCCATCTCCTGTATCACGCACGCCTAAATGCACATGGGGACCGGGGTTTAACTCAGGATATTGCGATGCCGTATCTTCATCGACCTCCGAATTTTCTAAAGTGACGTCAAGGATTCCCCCATCCTTTTCCATGGCATGAGCGGCGTTCGTGCAAAGATTAATCATAACCTGATGTATCTGAGTGGTGTCTCCAAGGATGTCGTCAACATCATTTGCAATATTCTGGCGTATCTCAATACTTGTCGGGATGGATGCTCGTGACAGCTTGAGCGATTCGACGAGCACGGATGCAATGTTAATTGATTTTTTCTCAATTTCAGATTTACGGCTGAAGCTCAGGATTTGTCTGACCACATCCTTTGCCCGCATGCAACCCTTCTTGACCTCATCGAGGTTTTGGCTGGCAGGATTCCATTCCGGCACGTCGTCCATGGCCAGTTCAGCATTCCCGAGGATAATTCCCAGAATATTATTAAAATCATGGGCAATCCCGCCTGCCAGGGTGCCAACGGCTTCCATTTTCTGGGATTGTTGGAGCGCCTCCTGGAGCCGATCTTTTTCCTCTTCCGCGCGTTTTAGTGCCGATGTGTCCATGACCGTGCTAAGAAGACATTCTTCACCATGCAGCTCAAGCACCTCCGCGGACCAGAGCACCGGAAAAAGATCTCCTTTTTTGTTACGGAGGACCACTTCTTGTTCCTGAAACCCCCCTCTTTCTCGGGCAAGTTTCATAAATTCTTCCCTACTTTCAGGCTCATACCAAAGGCCGATCTCAACAGAGGTTCTCCCAATCACCTCTTCGCGGGTAAACCCCGTAACCCTTTCAAACGATTCGTTGACCTCCAGAAATTTGCCATCTGCCAGTCTGTTAAACCCCAGCCAGGTGGGGCTTGAAAAAAAGAGTTTTGAAAACCTTTCTTCACTTTCTCTCAACGTCTCTTCGGTCAGCTTTCGTTCCGTGATATCCTGGGTTGTGCCAATTAACGCAATAACGGTTCCATCTGGATTCTTCTTCGTCACACACCTTGCGTTAACATATCTGATTTCACCATCAGGACGTGTTATCCGCAATTCAAGATTGTAGCCGATGCCTTCGTTTACCGCTTTATTAACGGAGGTGTCGAATAATTCCCAGTCATCCGGATGGATAATCTTCCGGTGCGCTTCATACGGTAGTGCCGCAGGCTCAGGGTCAAGCCCAAAAATATGAAACATTTCCTCCGTCCATGTGGGCATTTGCGTCTTGGGATCATACCACCAGCTTCCAATTTTTGCGACATCCTGGGCAATTTTAAGGGTTTGTTGGCTTTTCTTCAAAGCGTCTGATGCCTTTTTACGAGCGGTGATGTCATTTATATAGGCCTGTATGGCAGGTCGACCATCCCAAAGCATTTTAACGGAGCTGGTCTCGATCCATTTTATATCACCGGATTTGGTTAGAATCCGCATTTGAGTGGGGAGCGAATTTTGGCCTTCGCCTGTCAGCCGCTTTCGGATCCATTCAATCGCAAGGGCTCTATCTTCGGGATGGACAAGAGACAGATAGTCAAGTTTGTCATATTCTTCCTTTGAATATCCCAGCATTTCATGAACTTTGGCGTTGAAATAAACCGTTTTGCCATCCTGAATTACCAATATGCCAACACCGCTGTTAGCCATTATGGATCTGAGTTTGGACTCGGAATCCCGCAGCGCCTCCTCTGCATGTTTTTGGCCCGTGATATCGGTGGCAATATGAATCACCTTTTGGACGCGACCTTTCTCATCCAGCATAGGGGTACAGGAGACCAGAAATACACCTCCCAGAGCCTCCATCTCCATGGCAACGGTCTCTAAATGACCGGAAGTGATCATCTTTTCATAGGGACATCCTTCCGGGGGGCCATCAGTGTTGTGAAAAATATTGCAGCATTTCTTTCCTATGAGATCTTCTTTGGCTGTGCCCGTAGCCTTTTCCGCGGCCCGGTTGGCATGAATTAGACGATGTTCGCTATCCAGAATAAGTGTGGGGTGTCCTACAGCCTGAAATATGTCTTCCCATTCCTGACGGGCGTTTTCAATTTTGTCTTCAGCCTGTTTACGTTCGGTAATATCACGCGAGACACCCAGCACTCCAACAATCGTGCCTTCCGAATTACGAATGGCTTTCATGCTGTTCTCCATCCATAGGGTCGTACCGTCCCTGCGGTAGTACTCTACCTCCATGATAACGGCCCGCTCCAGATCAGCAGGGACCTTTTTATCATGCTGGATTTCTTCCATGAATCTTTCCTGTAACCTCAAAAGGGACTCCGGCGTAATCATTTCTTCCAGGGACTGCTGTTTTCGTTCCTCCGGCGTGAACCCAAGCACCTTCTCAATAGTAGGCGTCACATATTGAGTCCTGAAATTACGATCAAGGGTCCAGACAATTTCCGCCATATTCTCAGCGAAAAATCTGTGTTTCTCTTCACTTTCGCATAGGGCCCCTTCTGTCTTCTTTCGAGCAATGCTTTCAGTTTCTAATTCCTCGACTCTCCGTTCCAATTCTTCATATGTCGGTTTTACGGCCATAAATAAATCCTTTAGATACCTTTAAAATAAAAAAAGCCCATACATTTTGTGTTTTTGACACAGCGTATGGGCCTTTACAATCGTCATGAGCTTCTCAATCCTTGGTGGATCATGCTTTAAAAAAGACGAGATTTGTATTTATTTTAATAAGATTTTATACCAACTCACCGTGAGTTGCACTCAAAATCTACTGCCTTAATCAGGATTTATCGGTTCAGGTTTCCTGCAATACTTTAGTTTTTCATTTTTAAACAATACGGATTTAAATATTTTGAATATTTTTTCTTGACAGGAGCATTATAGGATGTCCCCATTTTCCATAGGTGCAGACAAATATCGGTGAAATTCTTCGTTCACCCAGAGACTTTTTCGAGCGTTTTTTTCAGAGCACTCTTTCCATACGGCTTTGGCATGGCACCCTTGAATCCGTATTTCTGAAAATCGGACATGACCGGATCATCGAAATATCCGCTGGATACGATTGCTTTGATACCGGGATCGATTTTCAGAAGTTCCCGAATGGTTTGTTCGCCGCCCATGCCCCCCTTGATGGTGAGATCTAAAATTGCCGCGTCGAAGGGTTCTCCCGAATCCTTTTGGCTCTTGTAGGTCGCAATGGCTTCAGCCCCGTCTTTCACCGTTTCGACTGCATATCCCATTCGTTCCAGCATCTGCCGAACCAGTTTCCTCAGCATCTCCTCATCGTCCATGACCAGCACCCGCTTCACGGGCGATGCCTTTTGATTTGCCGAAGTGGTTGACCTGTGGATTTCCTCCGGTTGGCTTTCCGCCGGAAGATAGATGTTTACAGTGGTCCCTCCGTCGGAAGACGAATTGATGGCGATGTGTCCCCCATGCTTTTGTACAATGGCATAAGACGTGGCCAGTCCCAGTCCCATCCCTTTCTGCGTACCCATGACCTTGGTGGAAAAATAAGGGTCAAAGATCTTGTCCAGGTGTTCTTTCAAAATACCTTTTCCCGGGTCTTGTATGGAAACATGAACATAGTCGCCTGGCATGAGAGGCAGGTTCGGGTCAGTGTCCCCATGGGCAAGGCACAGGTTCTCCGCCCTGATTTTGAGGGTGCCCCCACCGGGCATGGCCTCCACAGCATTCGTCGTCACATTTCTGAAAACGGCGCCCATTTTGAGGGGATCATGGGGAAGCAGCCAGAGATCCTGTGAAATGGATTCTTCAAGCGAAATGCTCCCGTCGGAAGGTATGACGTCCGAGGCACTTTGCAGCAGTTTTTTTAAAGACCCCATCTCCTTCACCGGCGCTCCGCCTCTGGAAAGAGACATCAATTCATGGGTCAGATCCCTGACTTTGCGGGAGGCGATATTTGCCGCATTCAGGCAATCGGCCTGCGCTGATCCCGGTTCCGCATCTTCCATGGCAATGGACAAATTACCCATGATGATGGACATCAGATTGTTGTAGTCATGGGCGATGCCGCCGGTCAGTGTTCCGATGACCTCCATTTTTTGAGCCTGCAGAAGCAGGATCTCAAGTCGCTTTTGTTCCGTTACATCTCTAAACCCCCATACTCTCCCTATCATTTTGTCTTCTGATTTTTGTGGACGTGAATAAGCTTCAAGCATGCGCCCACCCTTCAAAGACAGGGTATCAAAAGTATTTAGATCTGGGTCACTGAAAGCCGCTTGAACCCTCTTGGAAAAAACGCTTGGATCCCGCAATTGGTTCAGAATGAATTTAAATACCTGCGTGCCATCTTTGGATTCAAGAATCGCTTCCGGAATATCCCAGATCTTTTTGAAGCGTTTGCTGAAGGCTCCGATTTTCGCATTTAGACCCACAACGATAATCCCATCAACGGTTGCCTCAAGTGTTGCCACGAGTTCTGAGAGGACTTCTTCCTGTTTCTTTTCCGCAAATTTACGCTCGGTAATATCTGTTGTTATGTGAATGACCTTTTCAATGCCATTTTCTTGATTTAACATTGGGGTACAGGAAACCAGATGTGAGCCTGCCGACGTCCCCATCTTTATCTTTTTTGTTACCATATGTGCCGATGTGGCTGATTCTGAGAAGGGGCACCCATTGGGTGGGCTATCCGAATTGTGGAAGACTTCGTAGCATTTTTTACCTATAAGGTCCTTTTCTCGTTTTCCTGTCTCTTTTTCTGTCGCCTTGTTTACATGGATCACTTTTTGTTCGCTATCCAGAACCATTGCGGGCTGTCCAATGGCTTGGAAAACCCACTCCCACTCCTGTCGTGCGCGGTCAACCTCATCTTCGGCATTCTTCCGATCCGCAATCTCCTTCTTTAAATCGCGATTTGATTGCTCTAAACGATCATGGGCTTTTTTTAATTTCAGTTCCATGTCCCTCTTGTAGAGGGCGATTTCTACAGCTGCACCGATTTCCTTTTCATCAAAAGGCTTCATAACGTAGCCGAAGGGTTCCACCACTTTGGCCCTTTCGACGTATTCCGGGTCCCCATACCCGGTTATGAAGATGACGGGAACATCCGATTCCTGTCTGATTTTTTCTGCAGCGGAAATGCCGTCCATACTTCCCGGCATCACGATATCCATGAGAATGAGGTCGGGGTCCATTCCTTTTGCCATTTCAACGGCCTGGGCTCCGTTTTCAGCCGTTACAACCACGTCATAGCCTATGTTCGTGAGCATTTCTTCAAGTTCCAGTTTTATGGTGTAATCGTCGTCTGCAATCAGGATTCCTGACATTTTTTCAACTCCAAGTGTCGCTGTAAGGTTAGGATCTTCTTACCCGTTCAATGTGAGACTCTATCTCTCAGAAGTGCCGTAACCCATTTTATTTACGAATGTATCTCTGAGACTGTCAATTAGAAATTGAAGGCGTGAGGATTTGATGTGCTGGGTCCAATTTCAAATATCTTTGGCGCGATATCTACGAGCAGAAATCGTTGTCTCGTCCCATTGCCCACTGGGCGGTTATACAATTTTGTTTGGATTTTATGGGCAATCGAAAGGGAAATATAAGCGAACCTGCGAGCCTTGTAAATGACAAAAGCAGACAGTTTTATGACAGGCTAAACCTGTCTATTTCGGGAAAGAGAGAAGATAGGTTGCCAGATTTGCCCTGCGGTCGGTGAGGCCGAGCTTCTTTCGAAGGTTTTGTCGGTGAAATGCGATAGCCCTGGGGCTGGCATTCAACAGCTTTGCGACTTCTTTCGTGGTCCGACCCTCCTTAATGAGATTGGCCACTCGAATTTCAGAGGGCGTCAAGTTTAAGAAACGGGTGCTCAGGGTCTGAGAAAAAGGAGATATGATTTCTGAGAGAAAGGTCCTAAGAACGTCTACATATTCTGACTGATGTTTATCAAGACCGCTCCCCTCGAGGTTTTTCAGCAACGGCTCGATCAATTGTCTGGTATTTAACAACACCTTTTCTTCCATTTGAACGCGGTCCTCATCCCGCTTTTCCAGCATAACATTGAGAGCCGCATTCAGTTCCTGAAGCCGCTTTGATTGCTTCAATAGTTCCTGTTCCCGGTTTTTCAGTGCGGCCACGGCCTCCCTGCGCCCCCTCAGCTGGTCCAGCAGTTCCTTCTCCCGCTGAATTCGCCCACTCACATCCACAATGTATACGATAACACCGACAATACCTTTTTTTGAGGCAAGGGGCGAGATTCCGCCGCTTTGGGCCATGGGCTCCCTGGCATCCGCATTTTGGCCTGAAGCCATGGGGATCAGATGCCCATGAAGGGCCTCTGAAATGACGGCATGGCGGCCATCGAGCGCCTCCTGAAAATAGTGTGCCATTTTCCGGTTCTTCAAATCGGGGTAAATCGACAGAATTGGCCTCCCCATGACCTCCACAGGGGAACGTCCGCTTCGCTCCTCCATCCACCCGTTCCAGCGCGTGACCCTGAGCCGGGTGTCAGTGGTGAACAGGCCAAAAGGGGAACGTTTGTCTATCCATTCGTCCACGGCCAGGAAGATTGCGTTATTTTTCATGGTGTGATTTGTCCTGCAAATGTATTTAATTATTGTTTCATTTCAAAAAGTCGATCAATAGATTATTGACGACACCTGGTTTTTGAAACACGATACCATGTCCAACACCATCGACAGCCTCGAATTTTAGGCCGGGAAGATAATTTTTAATTTCGGTGATCATTTCTTGATTTATCTCACTATCATCAGTTCCCCAAATAAGAAGAATATCACGTTTTCGTTCTCCGAGTTTTTCATACGAGTCTGTATAGTCGCCGATGGCATTATTTCTAAGCATTGATAAAAGTGATCGTTGAAAGCCCTTATATCTCGTTTGTTCTTCGAACAGCTTTTTATACTTATCTCCTTCCTGATTACCTTCGAACAAAGCTGCAAATCTCTCTGAAATTTTCTTGATTCCGAATGTACGGACTGCAAATTCTCCGATCATTGGAATTTTTAATATGCTTGGCACATGGTAATTCTTGATTAAAGGTGAAATTAAGACTAATTTTTGAATTTTTTCAGGATATTGTGCAGCAAAGCCCACTGCGATTCCACCACCAAGTGAAAGACCAACTAAATCAAATTTTTCATTTATTCCCAATTTTTCTAGAAGCTCAGACAGCTGCTTTTCATAGAGATCTTGATTATAAACAACCTTTGGTCTATCAGAATAACCACGGCCATATTCGTCGTAGACAAGTACTCTGAAACCTGCATCATTCAAAGCCTTGATTTGTTTGTCCCATGTCCACATTGGGACAGTACCACCGTGGACAAGAACAACAAGCTGACCACCAGCGGGTCCAACAAGTTTATAATGTGTAACACCGTCTGACAGGGTAATGTATGATCCGCCTAACATGTCTCGTTCTTTTGCATCTAAAATTTTCGTCTCTTTGTCTGAGAAATAATAGATACCAACCAATACGAATATCATGACAATAAGGAATGCACTGAACATCTTTAGAAATCTCTTTTTAGAAGTGTGGGCACTTGTGTGACTCATTTTGGATTTTTTTTCCATTTAGTGATCCCCCATGTTCAGGTTCTGTTTAGAAAAAGCTACGATCAATGGATGACTTATTCGCCTTAAGAATAGCCCATAAGACTGGTTTTTGTCAAAACCTCTGAAAATCTGAATTTTCAAAAACATTTAGCACTGAGGGTAAGGGCCTCGGAAAGAAATACTTCCACCATCCTGCTTGTCCTTTGGTCCGTCTAATGCGTTGCACCCGTTAGCACATATCCACAAATATGCACAGACGGATGCGCCTTCTATACGAACCAAATTACGGCGCAATCTGGCGGATTTATTTATTTCCGAGACCCTTAGGCCAAAGACTATCAGGTAAGACTAATCTTGGACACCGTTGACAAATTGGAGGAAGAAAAATGACATTAAAAAATGATAGATACGCTTATGGAGTAATATGGTCAGCTAATGACGACGCGTATTTGGGCCTTTTCGCGGAGTTCGCAACTTTGAGTTGGCTGCTGGAACGCCGGAGGCGGCATTGAAAGGTATCCTTTGACTTTCAGTGCATCAACTTGATGGTCCTTGCGAAAAGAGTACACCTATTTTTCTCTCGCAAGCTGTTGGTAGGCGTGCGAAATATTGACAATGCACTGTTTTCAGGGATATGATGAAGATCAGGTGTTCACATATGAAACACGGCGTACCACTACGGAAAGGGTTCTAAATTGAAAAAGACCATGCTCATAATATGTTTTTCGATCCTCTTTTCCTTGCAGATGCAGGATATGGTGAGAGGCGAAGAAAAACCGATCCGCATCGGGTATCTGCAAAGTGATATTCATCAACTGGCATGCTGGGTGGCCATAGAAAAAGGGTTTTATCGAAAAAATGGCGTTAATGCGAAGGTGGCTGGTATTTTCCGGGCTGGACCCGAAGAAATGAGCGCCTTTGCCGCGGGAGCCTTGGACATGGGATATGTGGGAGAAGCGCCCGCCACCACGGCGGTGGCCAACCGGGTGGCCAAAGCGACCGTATTGGCCCAGGTCAACACCGAGGGATCGGCCATCATGGTGAAAAAAGGATCCCCCATCAAAAAACCTGCCGACCTTGCGGGTAAAACCGTTGCCATTCCCGGTCATTCAACGGTGCAGGATTTTTTGCTTCAGAAAGCCCTTTACAAATTCAAGGTGGATCCCAAAAAGGTGCATATCATTGTTTTAAAACCCCCCGAGATGATCGGAGCGCTTAAAACCGGGCAGATCGATGGGTTCATCGCCTGGGAACCGTACCCTGCCAAAGCGCAGACCATGGGCGTGGGGGAAGCGCTGCTCACTTCCAACCAGATCTGGAAAAATCATCCCTGCTGCGTCCTGGTTTCGGATGACGGTTTCCGGCACCTGCATCCAAAAAATGTTGAAGGGTTGGTCAAAGCCCATGTGCAGGCCACCGACTTCATCCACGAATTCCCCGATGAAGCCGTAAAGATCGGCATGAAATACACCGGCATGGACGAAGAAACGGTTCGGACCGCCATGAAAAATGTGAACTACACGTATGAATTGAGCATAGACGGCGAAACGGAATATGTGGATTTTCTCTCCCGCTTGAAATATATTGATGTTCCCCATGCGGGAACTTTTGTGAAAAGGTTCATAGACCCCGGGGTGCTTGAAAAAGTTGTCGGGAAATGAAACTTGACAGGTACATCCTACTGCTCATCCTGCTTACTTTGTGGCAGGGGCTTTGCAGCCTCAAGGTCATACCGACAAATCTGCTCCCCTCTCCATTCCATATCATTCTTGGCTTAAAAGATCTGCTGGTCATCGGCATGCCGCCCGGGCATCTTCTGCCCAATCATATTCTTTACAGTCTCTACCGGGTGTCACTGGGGTTTTTGGCTGCTGCGATTCTGGGAATTCCCCTGGGCCTGTTATTGGGCTGGTCGCCCCGCCTCAGACGCATTACCAACCCTCTGGTTGAACTGGTCCGGCCCATTCCGCCCCTGGCCTGGATTCCCATTGCCATCCTGTGGTTCGGCATCGGCATGAAATCGGCGGCTTTCATCATTTTCCTGGGGGCGTTCTTTCCCATTCTGCTCAACACGGTCTCAGGGGTTCTGGCCATCGACCCCATCTATTTTGAGGTGGCGCAAACGCTGAATGCCAAAAAGAAGGATATCTTCTTCAAGGTCTTGGTGCCCGGCGCCATTCCCGCCATTTTTGTGGGCCTGCGCATCGGCGTGGGAATCGGGTGGATGACCCTGGTGGCTGCGGAATTCACCGGTGTCAGGACCGGTTACGGGCTCGGGTATATGATCATGACGGCCCGGGACATCCAGCGACCGGATGAAATACTCGCCGGCATGCTGGTTATCGGCCTGATCGGTTATCTGATCAACGGCGGACTGCGCTTGTGCGAAAAAAAGATTGTCAGATGGCGACATTGAAAATGGACAAGAACAACATTATCGATTTTTCCGGTGTAACCTTTGGATTTCCTGAACAGGCAACCCTTTTTACGAATCTCTCCCTTTCAATTGAAAAAGGATCGTTCTATCTGATTAAAGGCCCCTCAGGCGCTGGGAAAACAACCTTTTTACGACTCATCAACCGCCTTGAAGAACCTGATTCAGGAATAATCCGATTCAAGGGCAAACCCCTTGACGCTTATCCGCCGCCGCAGCTTCGGCATTCTCTCCTGTTGATTCAACAGACCCCCACCGTGGTGGACGGATCGGTGGAAGATAATCTTCTGCTCCCCTTTTCCTTCAAAAACAATTCTCATCTCAAACGGCCCCGCCGAGAGAAAATTGAACATCTCCTGGCTGAAGTTCATCTTCAGGATGTGACAATGAACGACCATGCCATGACCCTGTCCGTGGGGCAGATTCAACGCCTGTGCCTTGTTCGGGGTCTTTTGCTGTCGCCCGAAATTCTCCTCCTTGATGAACCCACCAGCGCTCTGGATCGGGAAAGCGCTTTTGCCGTCACCACACTTCTCGAACGATTGAATGTGGAATCGGGTCTTACGGTACTGACCGTCACCCACAAAAAGCAGGACCGGGGAAACGTCACCTACAGGGGTTTAGAAGTCCACCATGGCCTGGTGGAGGAATGCCCATGACCGGAAATGTTATCCAAATCGGCCCCTATCAGCTCATTTTAGCCCTGGTTTTCATCCTTGTGGCTGGCGGCGCATCTCTGTATCATGGGCTCAGGCTGGAGAAAGATCTCCTGGTGGGGACCATCCGAACCTTTGCTCAGCTTTTTCTTCTGGGCTATGTCCTGAAATTCGTATTTCAGCTGGACTCGGTCTGGCCGGTCCTGGCTGTTTTCCTGTTCATGATCGTTTTTGCCGTTCGGATTATCCGAAGCCGCATCAAGGAAAAACAGGTGGCTTTTTTCTGGCCCATGCTCATCTCCATGACCATCAGTTATGCCTTAGCGGCCATACTGATTACCGGCGTGGTGATCGGGGCCGAACCCTGGTGGAAACCCCAATACTTCATCCCGCTCAGCGGCATGCTCATCGGCAATTCCATGAATGCGGTGGCCATTTCCCTGGACCGGTTGCTGAGTGATCTGAAAAAAAGACGCCATGAAGTGGAAATGATGCTCTCACTCGGCGCAGACTATGGGGAGGCCGCAAAAGATATGGTCAGAAACGCCATGCGGGCCGGCATGATCCCCGCCATCAATTCCATGATGGCGGTGGGCGTGGTTTTCATTCCCGGCATGATGACCGGTCAGATCCTGGCGGGTGCCGACCCACTCCAGGCCATCCGTTACCAGATCGTGGTTATGGTGATGCTCGTGGGCTCAACCGCCCTGCTCTCGTTTCTGGGGGTGCATATTGTGTGTCGTCTCTGTTTCAGCCCGGCACAACAGCTTTTGCTGAGGCCGAAGAAGAAATAGTAAACCGGCAATCCTAAACAATCGTGGAGATAATTCATGGGCCTTGAAATCATCGGGCTGAACAAAACTTTTTCGGATAAAAAGAGCGCTGAAACCGTTCAGGTACTCAATGATATCAACTATCACGTTCAAGACGGCCGGTTTGTGTCCGTCGTGGGTCCCAGTGGCTGCGGTAAAACAACGCTGTTGCGAATCATTGCGGGTCTGGAAGAATCATCAGGCGGAAATCTTCTGCTCAATGGCCGAGAAATTTCCAATGATGTGAACCGGATCGGCCTGGTTTTTCAGGAATACGCCCTTTTTCCGTGGCGAACAACCCTTCAAAATATTGAACTGGGTCTGGAAATAATGGACGTCCCCAAAGAGGAAAGACGTTCGGCCGCAATGAATTATATCCGATCTTTTGGACTCACCGATTTTGAAAACCGTTACCCCCATGAATTGTCGGGCGGCATGCAGCAGCGGGTGGCCATTGCCCGAACGCTCATCACGGACCCAAAAGTGGTATTGATGGATGAACCTTTCGGGTCCCTGGA
>Ga0233431_1003091_pt1 | contig 20952 bp, 19 predicted proteins | sample SI_118_April2016_FD_179867 | JGI IMG/M metagenome (GOLD analysis project Ga0233431, IMG submission 179867) | Seawater microbial communities from Saanich Inlet, British Columbia, Canada - SI_118_April2016_200_MG | ecosystem: Environmental > Aquatic > Marine > Inlet | place: Canada: British... | reverse complement strand
GGGGATTTTAAGGCACATTACATTATGTGAGTAATGGAAATCTACATCGGAATTGGATCATCGAACCCTTAAAAAATTGCAGCTAACTCGAATAAGGTGAATTGAGGGGGTGCAGAGGGATTTATCGCCTCGTCCGTGACATTTTTTCTATTGGGATTTAGGGATTTGCGGCTAATTCAAAGTACACATCTCGAGAATTGGCTCGATAGTTATAATGGGAGCAGGCAAACAATGGCCCTTTACGGAGAAGCACGAATAAGGTAGATTTGCTAGGTTGTCGGTTGAAGAGACAGGTTCGTCAAGAGATGCAATAAAGGGTTGCTTTTATTGCGGAATATGGAGATCTCACAACGGAGAAGAAGACCGATGTTTTAGAGGGAGTTATGGCAACACACAACATAATGCACGAAATCCTGAATCAGTGGCATTAACCAGATACATGCCGACTCTGAGGATGGACGGCAGTGACCCATTTGAAAGATATGCGTATGACCCTGCAAAGGAAAAAGACATCATGAAGAGAAAAACGAGTTTAAATGCCATGGCGACACTTTGGTTGCTCTTGTTTTCTGTGTCATTCAGTGCCGTTTCTGTAGCTGCAGCACCTACAAAACCTGATAAGGAAAGCATTTTACGGGCGTACGGAAAGATACCTTTGTATTTCATTGAAAACAAAGGACAGCTTGATCCCAAAGTCAAGTTCTATGTCAAGACCTCCGGCCAGACACTTTATTTTACAGATGAGGGAGTCGTATTCGACTTTCATCGCAACAAGAAAAAGGATGCCAGGAATGGCGCCAAAGGTGGATTAAAAGGGCATCAAAACAGAGGGGTAAAAACAGAACGGCTGGTATTCAACCTGGGGTTTGAAAATGCCCGTGAAGGGATAATGATAAAGGGTCTGGACCGGCAGGATGCTGTGATCAACTGTTTTTTAGGCAATGACAGGAGCAAATGGAAGTCAGACATACCCACTTATAGCGGGGTTGTATACAAAGGGATTTACAAAAGAATAGATCTGAAAGTATTTGGGAATGGCAAGGGCATTGAATATGAATTTATTGTAAATCCGGGAGGGAATCCCGGCGATATATTACTGACCTACAATGGAATAGAGGGGCTCGCCACAAGCAGGGAAGGCGAGATGCTGATAGCGACCGCCTTTGGGGAACTCAAGGAGACAAGGCCTTATATCTATCAAGAGATAAAAGGAAAAAGGGCGGTGGATGGAAGATTTGCAATCCAAAGCCCTGCCGGCCAGTCCCAAACCGGGAAATTTTCATATGGCTTCCAGGTCGCCTCCTACAATCCCTCCTATCCACTTATCATTGACCCCACCCTTTCCTACTCCACCTATCTCGGGGGAAGCGATTCCGAGGAGGGATATGGCATAGCCGTAGACGGCTCAGGGAACGCGTATGTCGCGGGAAATACCCGTTCCACCGACTTTCCTACGCAAAATCCCTATCAGGGAACCCATGCCGGCGACTATGATGTTTTCATAACGAAACTTTCCCCAACGGGTAACGCCCTTTCCTACTCCACCTATCTCGGGGGAAGCGGTTTCGATTTTGCACGTGGCATAGCCGTAGACGGCTCAGGGAATGCCTATGTCACGGGAGAGACCCGTTCCACCGACTTTCCTACGCAAAATCCCTATCAGGGAACCTACGCCGGTGGTTACTTTGATGTTTTTATAACGAAACTTTCCCCGAATGGTAACACTCTTTCCTACTCCACCTATCTCGGGGGAAGCGATTCCGAGGGGGGATATGGAATAGCTGTAGACGATGCAGGGAATGCCTATGTCACGGGAAATACCCGTTCCACCGACTTTCCTACGCAAAATCCTTATCAGGGAACCAACTCCAGTTGGTCGGGTTACGGGGATGCTTTCATAACGAAACTTTCCCCAACGGGTAACGCCCTTTCCTACTCCACCTATCTCGGGGGAAGCGATTCCGAGGGGGGAAATGGAATAGCTGTAGACGATGCAGGTAACGCCTATGTCACGGGAACTACCAGTTCCACCGACTTTCCTACACAAAATCCCTATCAGGGAACCTTAGGCGGGTGGTGGGATGCTTTCATAACGAAACTTTCCCCAACGGGTAACGCCCTTTCCTACTCCACCTATCTCGGGGGAAGCGGTTACGAGGAGGGATATGGCATAGCCGTAGACGGCTCAGGGAACGCGTATGTCGCGGGAGAGACCAGTTCCACCAACTTTCCTACGCAAAATCCCTATCAGGGAGCCAATGCCGGCGACTGGGATGCTTTCATAACGAAACTTTCCCCAACGGGTAACGCCCTTTCCTACTCCACCTATCTCGGGGGAAGCGGTTTCGATAGGGGAAATGGAATAGCCGTAAACGGCTCAGGGAACGCGTATATCACAGGACGTACCTATTCTATCAACTTTCCCTCGCGAAATCCCTATCAAGGAGCCCATGCCGGTGGTGAACGTGATGCTTTCATAACGAAACTTTCCCCAACGGGTAACGCCCTTTCCTACTCCACCTATTTCGGGGGAAGCGGTGACGATTTTGCACGTGGCATAGCCGTAGACGGCTCAGGGAATGCCTATGTCACTGGAGCTACTAGTTCCACCAACTTTCCCATCCAAAACGCCTATCAGGGAACCTACGCCGGTGGTGAGCGTGATGCCTTTGTTGCAAAACTTAGTGATACGATGCTCACTCTTGCTGGCCCATTGTCGGATACGGGACAAACGAAATGCTATAACAGGGACTCTGAAAGCGGAATCCCCTGCCCGAAACCAGGGGAAGCCTTTTATGGTCAGGACGGCAATTACCTGATTAACTCGCCATCTTACACCAAACTTGATGCAGCTGGAAACGACCTGCTCAATACAGCCACGAAATGGACCATGGTCAGGGATAATTTAACCAGGCTGATCTGGGAGGTGAAAACGGATGACGGTTCCATCCATGACAGGGACAACCAATACGAATGGCAGAATGCTCAGGATATCTTCGTTGCTCAGGTGAATATTGCAAACTTCGGCGGGCATTCGGACTGGCGGTTGCCGACGATTCAGGAGCTTTCATCTATCACGGCGCTAGGGCAAGATGACCCGGCGGTGAGTGAAACGTATTTCCCCAATACGGTGTCGTCTGATTACTGGTCGTCTACTGCCGGTACTACCGGTGGCGGCGATTACGACTCTGACTTCGCTTGGATTGTGTATTTCAAGCACGGCCACGGCTACAACCACCCTAAGTATAACTACTATTACGTCCGGGCGGTACGCGGCGGACAGTCTGGGTCATTGGATCATTTGGTCATTAACAGCGACGGCACGGTGACCGATACAAATACCGGTCTCATGTGGCAACAGTCAACAACGGGAATCGTGAACTGGCAAAGCGCTCTTGCTGAATGCGAAGGTCTTACACTGGGCGGGTATGGGGACTGGCGTTTGCCCAACCGAAGGGAGCTGAATTCCATTGTTGACTACACTTTATATAACCCGGCGGTGAGTGAAACGTATTTCCCCAATACGGTGGCGTTCTATTACTGGTCGTCTACTACCTATACCTACTATATTTATGGCGCTTGGCAAGTGCATTTCAAATTCGGCGAAGACTCCTGGAGCTATAAGTCCGACGGCGGTTACGTCCGGGCGGTACGCGGCGGGCAGAATTGGCTATTGGGTTCTTTGACTATTTCAACGCCGTCCCAGGGCTCGATGTGGAAAGGCGGCGACATCATGCCCATCAGATGGAATACCTCTGGAATCAGCGGGAACGTCAAAATATCCATCTCAAGTCAAGGAGGGAAGGATGGCACATTCCATACCATCATCGACAGCACACCCAACGACGGGAGCTACCACTGGACTGTGAACGTTGCGACATCCGTAAATTGCATGCTCAGGGTGGAGCCTGTGAGCGATGCGACCAAGGGGACAAGCCAGGGTCTTTTCAGCATAGAGACATCAGGAGCACCCTTCGTACCAAAATTGCAATTAGCCATTTCAGGGCTTCAACTTTCTATCTCATGGACTAATGTCGTTAATGCTAATGGATATATCTTTAGCTATGCCCCTGCACCCTATAATGGGCTGGATACAATTAGGACCATTGATATGGCTGATAAAACAAGTTTTTCAGTTGAACTTTGGGATGGTGCTGCTTTTTTTGTGGCTGTTCAAGCCTATAATGATGCAGGAATAAGTACATACTCAAACATCGAATATGTCGAGATTGATTTAACCAATATCAGCGTTATACCATCAAATCTGAACCTATCTCAAGGAGGGACAAAAACCTTTGATATCAGTGGTGGTACGAGGCCCTATAGTGCTCCAAGCATGGATACAGAGGTTGCCAGGTTTGGTACAAGCGGCAGCATCCTTTATGTTAAGGGGATATCAACAGGGTCTACAACGCCTAGCAATGGAAGATAGTGGGGGACATTCGGTTTTCGTGCATGTGACTGTATCGAATAGTTCGCCCTCTACCTACACCAACAGTCTTGGCATGACCTTTGTTCTGATCCCGGCAGGTACATTCACCATGGGAAGCCCGTCCGATGGGTCAAGTGAAAGCGACGAAAAGCCCCAGCACCAGGTGGCACTCACCCAGCCCTTTTACATGCAGACCACCGAGGTTACTCAGGCCCAGAGGGAGGCGGTCATGGGGAAAAACCCCTCCGTTTTTCACGAGTGCCCTACCTGTCCTGTGGAAGGCGTTTCTTTCAACCAGGTGAAGACGTTTACCATATGAACGCCCTTGGGGAAGGGCCGTACACTTTGCCTACGGAAGCACAGTGGGAATATGCGGCGAGGGCGGGTAGAACCACAGCCCTTTACAATGGGGAGATAACGGAAACAGACACTGGCTAAGATCCGAACATGAATGCTATTGGTTGGTATTACTATAATTCGGATTCCGAAACCCATCCGGTGGTTCAGAAAACCCCCAATGCCTGGGGACTTTACGATATGTCGGGAAATGTGTGGGAGTGGTGCAAGGATTTGTACAGCAGCAGCTATTATGATTCGGAAGCAATGACTGATCCCACGGGACCAACATCGGGGTCCCGCCGGGTTCAACGGGGCGGTAGTTGGAAGATGTGGCCGAGGGGCTGCCGTTCGGCTAATCGCTACGGAAACAGGCCTTACGGCGGCTCCGACGAATCCGGGTTCCGACTGTTGAGGCGGCCTTAGTAGCATGCCCCTTTTACCTTTTAACCCTTGGCATCGGTTTTGAAGGACAGGCTATGGCGGTTTTCGGCGGGATGGGGCGAAGTGCAGCCCTCCCGCCGGGAGCAGCCTTTACCGGACCCTCTTTCGTTCCCTCGCTGAAATGTGGAAAATAGGTGAAGGAGTTTAAAAATGAAAATTAAAATTAACAGGGTTCTGCTCTTTACTCTGTTGGCGTTTTTTTTGGCTGGAACGGGTCCCGAAACCTTTGGTGCGACAATCAATACCGAGGATTATTTGGTGCCGTCAGATGGTTACAGCATTTCCTTTACCAGCGGCAAGGCCCTCACGGCGCCGCCATTAAAACCTACCCTGACACTGAGCATCTCGGGAACATGGTTGTCTCTTTCTTGGTCTTCCTTAGCGAACGCCGACGGCTACACGCTTTTTTATGCCCCTTCTCCCTATCAAGGCCCTGAGACAATTGGAAGCATTGATATGGTAACTCAGACGAGCGTTTCGTTTAATCTTTGGGAAGGTGCAGCCTATTACGTGGCAGTGGAAGCATATAACAGCTTTGGGGGCAGTGGGTTTTCCAATATCGAGCATTTTGCAATTGCTGATGCCGCCACTGGGAGAATCCCCGATACGGGCCAGACTACCTGCTATAGCGGTTCTGCGGAAATGGATTGCCCTCAGCCGGGGCAGGAATACTACGGACAGGATGCTTGTTACACCATTAACCCGCCGTCCTACACCAAGCTGGATTCCAGTGGGAATGCTCTTCCTAGTTTAGCTACATTCTGGTCCATGGTGCGGGATAACGTGACCAGACTGGTCTGGGAGGTGAAAACGGATGACGGGTCCATCCATGACAGGGATAACCAATACAACTGGTACGAGGCGGAAGGTGTTTTTACAGCAGCACTCAACTACAATCTTTTCGGTGGATACACGGATTGGCGTCTTCCCACCATTAAGGAATTGACCTATCTGGTGTACTATGAGACATGGGGTCTAACCATAAGGAGAGACTTTTTTCCCAACACGAATGGCCTCTATTACTGGTCGTCTACGCCTGTTGCCGCCGATAGCAGCTACGCATGGGGCATCGGTTTCGGCTACGGCTATGACGCCACCAGCAATAAGTCCGGTACTCATTATGTGCGCGCCGTGCGTGGTGGACAGTCCTCCAATGAGTTTGTGGACAACGGAAACGGCACCGTTACGGATACGAATACTGGGCTCATGTGGCAGCAGACGAAAGCCGTTGGTAGACGCGACTGGCAGGAGGCCCTTTCCTACTGCGAAAGCCTCACCCTTGGCGGATACACGGATTGGCGTCTTCCCACCATTAAAGAGTTCAAATCAGTCGTCGATTATGGCGTTTTCGGCCCCGCTATTAACACCCGCTATTTTCCGGATATGGTTTCGTCATACACTTACTGGTCATCTACGGTCCATGCCTTCTATATCAGCAGCGCATGGCTCATCGTCTTCAACGACGGCCGCGACTACACCAGCTCTAAGTCCAATAGTTTTTCTGTGCGTGCCGTGCGTGGTGGTCAATGATGGGTGCTGGAATCACCTGAAAATCACCCGAGACTTGAAAATACTACAACGATCCGAATTTCCCTGCTGAACTGTAATGGCTCTTGAGAATATTGGTCTGCACTTCTTCTGATTCCCTTCCGACCATGAGGGGTGGATGTATTAGGCCTTATTGTGACAAATGCTGGATAGCGGATGTCAAACAATTTGGAGCTGGGAGGATAAACGATGGCCGGTTCTCAAATGAGTTTCGATTTTGTTGCCCCTTAAAACCTGAAACGCTCACGGCTGAATCATAGCTTTTGCCGAAACTGAAAAGTAAAAAACCCTTGAAAGACAATCCTTCTTTCCTGCCCATCTCAATATATTGTTGCTCGAACTGCTTGGGTATATCTGCTATGTCTCACAGGCCTTCCAAAGCAAAAACCCCTTTTAATATCGGTAAGATATTCCACTACTGTTTCCCAAAAGTAGAGACCCTTTCCTGATACGCACGCAAAAAAGGCATCGCAAGGTTTTTCAAGCCCCAACTGTTTAGATGTCCAGATATTACACATTCCGGTTGACGGGGGATATCAAGAATAATGGCAAAAGATCTCCAATTCCACTGAGCTAAAAGATCAATAATTACGGATTTTGATCGGTTAGTTCAGAGGATCGAGAGTAGAAGTCCTGAACAGCCTTAAACTCAGTTATGACCTCTTCTCTTAAAGCCTCCGGTTCCAAAACTTTCGCTTCACTACCATAAGAAAGAACCCATTTTTTCACATCCCACCAGCCCGAAGTCTCCATGTTCAGGACGATCGATCCGTCCTCCTGATCAATAACTTCCTGGGTCTTCGACCATTTCCTTTCCTTTATATACCGGGCCTGTTCCGGAGAAAACCAGATTTTGACCTTCACCGGGTCCCCGTAAACAATGTCAAATGCCGATTCCAAAAGGGCTTCAGGGTCAAAGTCTTCCGGGTATTCAAATGATTCCCCTGTCTTTTTGAGATGCTTAATTCTTTCAACCGCAAGGGTCCTGATATCCCCGAAAGTGGTGGTATTGACCAAGAGATAGAGTCCCCCTTGGTTTTCAAAGAAATGGAGGGGGTCAATCTTGAAATTCTTGACCTTGTCATCATAGAAGGAATGATACCCTATAAAACAGGTCTCCTTTTTCATGATGGCATCCATCAATTGCCCGATAAGGTCTTCCTTTCCCGAATAGTCTTTCACAAATTTCGACGCCGAGACAAACAAGGCTTTAATCTTGTCCAGCTTTCCAAAAGCGTCTTTCGGGAGGAACATCGAGAACTTTCCAAAGGCTGAATTGGTGTGTTTTTCCAATTCCGTGCCTTTTAAAAGACTGGCCTCGCTTCTGAGTAAATAAAGGGAAATGATCTCCGGGAGAGTGAGGTTGATGTCCGGGACTTTCATGTTGGGGAGTTTCTTGAGATAGGATTCCTCAAGCTTCCATCGCTTTTCTCTCTCAAAAGGTAGTTTCTCGTCATAGATGGGAAATCCCAGATCCTCGATTACATCTATCAATCTGTAAACCGATCTTCTATCCACCTCCAATTGAATCCCCATTTCTTCAATGGTCGTTCCCTCGGGTTTTGACAGGAGTTCCAGGGCTCTTAAGAGCTTAATCAGGTTTTTTCCACGCATGATAATTCCCTTTGATTTTTTTCTATGGGTTGTGACCGGAAATGTCACAGTTGGGGTGTAAAACTGATGCTAACAATAAACAAGAGGCGGGTCAAATGGAATCAACCATTTTAAATCACTAAGAATGGAGGCAAAACCCATGAGCCAGGAAAATGGAAAGAAGGAAAAGGGGCTGAGCGATTACGGCATTATTTATCTTTCCGGAGCGATCGAAGACGGGACTTCGGAAAATGTCTGCAAGGAGATCATCGAATATAACATCTCCGGAAAGATTGACCACATTCAGTTGATTATAAATTCCGCAGGGGGTTCATGTCCGGCCGGATTTGCCATCATCGATATCATGGAATGGTCCAGGCTTCCCATCTACACCACCGGAATCGGGATGATCGCTTCCATGTCCCTGTTGGTTTTCATGACCGGCTCAAAGGGACGGAGGGTCATTACCCCTCGGACATCGATGCTTTCCCACCGGTATACATCCATGACCTGGGGAAACCACAGCCAACTCCTGGCAAACCGGAAGGAACAGGATCTGGAACATGACAGGATCGTCGATCACTATCTCCGGTATTCCGGAATTCAATCCAAAGAGGAGCTGGAAAAATACCTCCTGAGAGATGTGGATACCTGGCTGACTCCCGAGGAAGCTGTAAAATTCGGACTGGTAGACCTTGTTGAACCCTTGAAACCCCATATCAATAACGAAAGGAGGGGCTGATATGACCGTGGCTGATCTGAAACATATCCCGGTTAAACGAACCTCACCTCCTTCCCTGAAAGTCAATGAAAGCAGGTATGGGAATGAGCCTTTCAAAGACAACATAGAGCATCTTGAGGCTTTGGAATACCTCTCAAGGCTCAGGCTAACCAGAGCCTTTCTTCTGGGGGGGAAAACCCTTGGTCAACCTTCGGAAACAGAGAACATCGAGGAATTCCAGAAAGCCTATGGTGCTTTTCATGCTGTCCCGCCAGGAAAACTGACCCTTGATGAAGTAGATATTTTGTTGGAATGTCTGGAGACCGAAATTCGGCAAAAAACAAAAAAGTCCCTGGAACAAGGGATCAAGCTTCATTTTGAAGAATTCTGCCAATCCTATGTCCTGGATCAAGTCGAACGGAATGTCCTTGCCCTGCTTGTGGCAAATAACACCGGGAAGGCCTTCAGGAATTTCTATAAGAAATCGGAATTTGACCCCCATGACCGGGAAGATGGGGGAATGAGCATCGGGGCAATCCTGTCCATTATCCACCCTGATTACCGGGAGCAGGTAACCGGAAGAAAATATTTCAGCATTGACGCTGCTTTGATCAAACAGGAAATTGTGATTCCCTCGGCTTATTATGACAATACTACCAATATCCTGGATGTTTATGTCCACCTCCATGAACGTATCGTTCGATATCTGATTGGGGACAACAACATCTATGATATGGACCTTCATTGCATTTCCAGGGACAGGAAAACGGTCAACCCGGATCAAGTCATCCTCCCTGAGGGAATCAAGGAAAAGGTCCTGAAGCTGGCTAAAAACTATTCCGCTAACAAATCAAGGACCGGAAAGGCCCTGGTGGATGAATTTTACGGCTACGGGACAGGTCTGATATTTCTGTTTCACGGACTGTCAGGAACCGGTAAAACCATGCTGGCCCATGCCTTGGCGACCAGTCTTGACAAGGAACTTTTATCCGTCAACATGGAACACGCATCAAACCTCGGGGCCTCCTCCGAGGATTTAATAAAATACCTCTTCAAAGAGGCCAAGTTGAGTGATGGAATTGTTTTTTTCGATGAATGTGATGAAATTTTTCACACCGGTTCACGGGACAGCCGAACCCTTTTAATTGAAATTGAAAAGTCCAACTGCATCACCATCATGGCAACCAACCGGGTCATTGAACTGGACCCGGCCTTGGACCGACGGATTACCATGAAAGTTCCATTTTTCCTGCCCGATGAAAATCAACGGGAAAGGATCTGGAAGGCCCTGGTGCCTCCTAATATTTCTCTTAATAAAGATATAAACTTCAAGTACCTCGCCCAAAAATACATTTTCAGCGGTGGTTTGATCAAGAATGCCATGTTTACGGCCATCACCAATGCCATGTCTACAAACGGCCGCCCAAGAGTTCGTCTGAACGCCAGGGATATTGAGGAAGCCGCAAAATGGCAGACCTCTAGCATGTTTGATCTCAATTCCTTCGGAAGAAGCTATCTGCCACAAAGCCCCATCAGCTCCCTGCCCATCGGTTCCCTGGAGAAACAGAAGGTCGAGAACCTTGCCAACGCCTGCGTTCGCCTAAATGGGGAGCCCCCCGGACTCCGGATGCTGGTGGGATGTTCAGACATCGAAACAGGCATCCGTATTGTAGATGCCGTGGCCGGAGAATGTAATATCAGGATCAGGGAATTTGATCTTCAGGATCTCTTTCGTGGAACGGACAACACCCGAAAGATAATCGATCCCATGTCCCGTCAGGAAGTAGACCCTTTGGATTATGCCTTTAGCACAGGAACAGGTCATCGAGCCCTGACCCTGCTGGTTGACCATAACGCCTATTTTGAACGTCTTCTTCTGAAGGAAGCAACTGAGGGGGACAGTGGGAATGATCTGTTGGGGTTCTACAGAAAACTCAAAGGTTTCAAAGGCCTCCTGTTTCTGGTGACAACCCCGGTCAAAATGAATTCCCTGCCGGTTGAATTCAGCCGCTATATGGAAATTGAACCTCCCCCGGAAGAGCTTCAGTTCAGGCAGTGGGAAAAGCATTTGGGGGAGGGTAAGGACATTCAAGAGAAGCTTGTTGACCTGGTGGAGCAATACCCCCTTCATTTGAAGGAGATATCTGAAATCGTCCAGGGCTCAAAAACGGCCGCCCTTCTCAACGGAAATGACTCCATATCCTTTGAAGATATCAATGAAACCCTTAAGCGTTTCAAGGGTAGAAAGTCGGTACCGATTCTCTTTGGTAGAGCGGGCAATTGATAATGGACGACTCCGTTAAGAAACAAATCCTTTTGATGGCCCTAGAAGAATGCCTGGCATACGTTTATGAAGTCATATCGCCCCATACCAATTATCAGGGGATCTGCAAAGGCTTGGATTTGAATGGAATCAAGAAGATCATTCAACCCTTTATCCTTGAAGAGGCAAGCCAGTATTCTGTGAAAGATTTGGAGAACCTGATAGCCACCCCCCCGAATGCCTTTTCCCTGTTTGTAGAATATGTCAGTCGAAGGTATCAGGATTTGCTGGAGCAGGACACCTTTGAATCTATTTTTTCCCGATATTTAAAGGAGAAGAATGACATATGAAAAGCATTGCAAAGAATCGACAGGGTTTTATGAAGATTAGACACTCTGTTTTTACCGAAAGGGCTGTCAGGAAAAGAAAACTGACGGCAGGTGACCTTGTTATGATAAAGAACCTGGGTCACAATAATAGGAAAGAAATCACAGGAGATTCCGACAGCAACAAAATGGAATCAAGGAGGCCGCAAAACTGTTTGGGTTAGATGCTGGCAAGTTTGCATAGCCGCACATCATTTCTGATTTGAAACAGGATTTGCAACTGTCGAAATATGGCACGTAGCCTATTCATGGGGGGGCATATGTTAAAAAGCATAGTACTAACACTGGTATTATTTTTCGCTACTGTGAGTAGTGGATACGCTAACGGATTGGATTATTTCTTAGGGGGGTTCGTGGCAGGGTTTGTATTGGACCGAGCAGCTACACGATATTATTGTTGTCAGCCTCCACCCGACCGTTCCGGTTATTGTCCGGATAGGGCCTATCCAACAGGTCCTTGTCAAGGACAACGGTATTTCAGAAAAGTCTGGATTCCGGGAAGTTTGCAATTACGATGCTCAGAAGGGTATTATAACTTTTGGGGGAATTTTGTACCTCCCGATTGTTGCCGGGTATGGGTTCCTGGTTTTTGGAAATATGAATGAAAGGATCATCATCGTAATGAAATCTGAGTGCAAACATATCCCAATCGAAACGGCAGCCAGGCTTGTTCAAGAAAGGCTGCAGACGATCGGATTCAATGACATCGTAATTGAAGACAACGATACCGGTTTCAAGAATTTCTTTGCAACAGGCGACCAGGTGTTTGAAGAAGCCTTCAGCTCCGTGCAAATCCTTCTTTACGAACTTCATTGGGAAGACGGAAGTGGTGCGGGCATGGAGTTTCATGCCATTTTTTTCTCCCGAAAAGGCCGGAAAATTCAAAGGCGCCTCAGCAAAAATGAATTTGAGAGGCTTCGGAGTTTCCTTGATAAAGAGGTTTTTGACCCTGCCGGCTTGAAAGCGATGGAATATGACCCCCCGGACCCTTCCGACCGAAACTATAACCGGGCCAAAAATTCCAAAAATCTATTCCCAGATCAAATACCGGGTGTGGAAATCCATGTTGGCGGTTGGTTGTGTAAGGGAAAGCAAACCTAAACCAACGCTTTTGATCTGTAATCTCGTTTTTTAATTGTCGACATTGCCACGCAATTCAACTTTGATCCACCCATAGACGTTTAAAAAAGCCGTCAACACCTATAACGGAGGACAATATGGACTGGTTAATTATGGGGGCCTATGAGAGAAAAAACGGCATTGAAGTGGTTTTTGAAAACCAGCTCACAATGGATATCACTTCTAGGCTTTTTGAAGCTTCACCTCGGCCCGACACCTTCGTGGGTACGCCTCTTCACAAAATTAGGGTTACGGACCCTGGAGATTATGAATTTGATCCCAGACATTTCTTAGGAAAGTTCTCGAGTCTTGTGTTTATTGAATCACAATTGAATTGGGAAGGATAAAATGAAAATTGAACAACAATATGGGAATATTTATCTTGTCGAGAAAAAGCCTGAAAACACGGTAGCGGAATTGAAGGCCATATTTCCTTCCAAGAGGATATGCGTTTGTGATTTCTACGTTTCAGGCAGTGAGGATGGTGAAATTGATGAAAATGGGGTTACGAGTTATTCTGATTTGCTCGTAGTTGATCATCATATTCCTGCCCCCTGTTATGTGAGCTGGAAAATAACAAGCACCGTAATTGCCAATAAATTTGTTTCAATAAACGGCTCGCTAACTGATGAATATGTAATTGTGGTGAACCACACCGATACGGATTCGATTCTGTCATCACTCATAATGAGTGGAATACTGAAACCCGAAACGGAATATTACGATCAAGCTGCAATTGCAGCCGACCATACAGGGAAAGAAAACATCATTAGCGATTTGCTGCAGTCATTTGAAGGCGACCGGAACCTGAAAGCTTCGATTGAGATGTTGTTAAAAATACAGGAAAACCGTCTTTGGGTAAGGAAAGAGATGAAGATACGGATCGCAAATAATGAATTTGAAATGAATGATGGAATAGCATTCATAAAGATAAATCAGAAAATTGATGCGTGTTTGGTTGTCGATGTTTTACCTGATGCCAAGGTCATTGTGGTTGCATCACCAATGCCGAAGAAAAGCAAGGGTAAATGGAGAATAAGGGTAAGGTTAGGCAAATCAGGTAATGGTATCCAACTTAACAAATTAAATCTGCCAGATACCGGCGGCAGGTGGAACGCTGTTTCTACCAGCCGAAACGACGGCACAGATATCGAACCCGAGGAGTATGTAAAAACGGTGCGAAATAGAATCGAACAGAGCAACAGCATTCATGATACCTAAATTGTGCAAGCGCCTCTTTTGCCGAAGATACAAGGCAGAAGGCGTGCAGCAGTATAGCATACTGCAAACGCCTGATAACGCATTAGATTCGGTAAAATAGGCGCTCCCGAACGGGTATGGCATCAGATAAAACTAACTAGAAAATAGTTTATATTTAAAAAATTTTATACAAAACTGAACAACTGAATAAAATGGATCAATTCGTTTGGTGGCCTTGTGTGTCATGCAGGCCGATGTAAGATTTAAAGATGATTCACGTATTGGTTTTATTTTTCATATGCTCTCAGCATATTACAACTCTGATTACGCTTTAAATTTTCACTGGATAACTTTACAAATGTAATGATAAACAGAACTGTATAATAACTTGTTGGGCACCCAAAGATAGTCATGAATGATTTTGCGGAAATATTCCAAGACGGGCCTCCAGAAAAAGGAAGTTTTCTTTCCAGAGTGTTCGGAATATTTAATGAAGAGATTATTCGAATATGGGCTAGGGATAGCAGGAGCCCATACAACATACACGAGCACAGGCCAACACTGTATGAAAACAAAAAAAGGTACACTCTTGATTTTCTACTAGAGAAAAATGGCGATCTATTCGTTTCAGAAATGAAATGCGAAATCCAATATCAGAACTATAGATATTGGAGATTAAATAGCACAAGACAACTAGAGCATCACCGCAAAAAAAGGGCGTTTGAGCTATTCCTAAACATATCGCAAGACCCAAGCTCTGTACTGGTTAAAGCTGGCGAGGCTGTAAAAATCAAAGGTACTGTGCTTGTATGGGGTGCAGCTACAGATCAAGGGGTTGCTGAAGTTACGAGGGAATTCGGCATATCTGACGTATTAACGGTAGAATCCTGCATCAAAGATTTAAGTACGTGGGGTAACCAAGAATACGAGTCATTTCTTTGTGCTCGTGAGCAGTGGCTTGCATCTTTGTTTACCCGTCTCAGAGGAAAATAATGCCCAACAAATGCATGCACACGGACAAAGTTTGCTTCGCTCGTTCCTCGCTTCGCAAACTTTGCCGGTGATGCAGACGTTATCCCCTCAATATCATGAAAATATTATGAAAATTAAAGAAGCAATTGACATAGTTAGTGCCTGAACGAAAATTCAGAATTTTGGTGCATGCGGAAGAGGTCAATTCGGCGATGCCAAATAATCACATCGGAAAAACCGATATGATGCCCCATTCCTGCACGCACATCAAGTGAAATTGCTTACTGTGATCGCATGCGAGCGCACCGGTACTGAGCAAGTACAAAATCTGAAACGTATGGGACTGCGAGTCAGCAGGAAGGCTACACTGCAAGCTGTAGTTTTCGTTTCCTTTCAAGTCGCTGTACTCGTTTCAGTTCTTTTTGCTGAATCGCATGACCAAGGATTTGCAGATTTCGCGCCAGAACAGCGAGTCCGACATAGCGCTTGAATCCAGTTATCCCATGGTCTCGGCAACGATCCAAACCATGATTCTCAAGGGCATTTATGGAGGACTCTACTGCGGAATGCTTCCGTCGGGTTTCCCGGAATTCTTCTGAGTTCTCGATTTCTTTATTGATAGCAGAGAGTCTTCCTTTACGGGGAAGTGCCACGCGATCCAAAATATCTCTTAATTCCAACTGGTTCTGGGGGCTGTGAAACCCTTTGTCAAAGCTGCAACAGCCTAGGTCCGTAAACCGGTCTTTCGTTTCCTGGATGATTGGTACCGCAATCTGATCATCCGTTTCATTCTGCATTACCCGGTGATGGAGGATGAACCCAAATTGATCTTTGACAATGCACACCTTGAGGCCCAGTTCCTGAGATACACCGGCCTTGCCCTTGCTGATCCACTCGGTATGCTCCTCGAAAATTGAGAATACCTTTTCGTTGTGAGGGATCGTCTCTCCCTCCACTACCCTGCGGCGAATCTGATCCATCTGCCGCTCAGCGTGGGCGATATATCGCTTGATTTCAAGTATTTTCATGGAAACAACGATGTCTGTGGAGGTTATGCCCAAAAGACTTTCTTTGGCCTTCTCAAGCAATACGCGTGTCAGGTCAAGGTAGGCGAGGTGAGCAGCAATAATCAACTGCTCTCTTTTGGCCTTTTTTTCCTTGTTTTTGGAGGTGGACCGCTTCAACTGCTGGGCCTTTCGGAAATGGCGCTTGACCTTTTTTAAATGGTCCATCCCCTTGCGCCATCCGAACAGACCGAGTTGATCACACAGTGTCATAATCAGAACGATAGTTTTCCTCATCGCGTCAAAAAGGAGGTTAATATCGGTCGGATAATGAACGTCGGTTTCCAGCACGAAAGAGTCACAACTGGCGTTGAGTTTCTGGTCAGGTTGTTTTCCAATAACTTGGAGCCCATGTTTGACAACGATCTCACTTATTTTATCAATGTTTTCAGTAGTAAACATAGAAACGTTGTCTTTCAGAGTCTGGAGAGCATATCGAAAATCTTCGTCCATTTTGCTATGACCGAGCATTAATCGTACAGTTTTGTGATTGTCTGCGATTTCTTTCAATTTGTCATAATCCCAGTTGCAGTTTAGCCGCAGAACTCCCAAAACCAAGATTTTCCAAAGGTCCATGCCCCTTCTTCCCTTATGAGGATTGACGTCTTTGGGAACCAGATTTACGAGTACTTCAAAAACTTGTCTTCGGGCTGTGAGATTACAGTATACCTCCTGCAGACCCAGGAGCAGCTTTGGAATTTCATCTCGAGAACGAACGTCAAATTCGATATCACTGATGGCGACTTCCCCAAATTTCATTTGCTCTTGGATCACCTTGCGCATATTTTTTTCTCCGAATCTTTGTGAATTCATAACGCACTGCGTTATCGATGAATCAATTAACGGTCAATCTTTAGGATTTTATAGCATTTCACACAAATTATGTAAAGGGAAATGTGGCCACTAAAGTAGATAATTCACAAATATTTGGAGCAGTATATGTAATATAAGCTGTTGCTATTTATTGATTAAATCTGATACCGTTCAGACACTAGTTAGCAGTTTGGCAAATGGAACTGATCCTCTTACAGGTGAAGAATTTCCTTCAGACAGTCCATATCAGAATCCCAAAATAATAAGAGCGCTGTTCAAAGTATTAAACTCACTGTCGCAACCAAGTATCACACAGCCACATCCTCATATGAACACGGAGGTGTCCATCGTAAAGAATTTTGATTACGCGAAAGTATTTGAGTTGACTGAGAAAACTCTTATTCAGTATGGAGCAAAGTATAAAGATAAAAAAGAGGTTATTCAAAACCTGTCGGAATTTAAAAAATTTGAGACAACAAAATTAACAGATGAAGATTACTATGAAAAAATTGTTTTTGTAATATTTTACTCCGGGTTCCGAGCTGCCACAGTAACTGCAAAAAGGCACATTATCAGAGGACACTTCCCCTCAATTAAGCAAGTTGCTGACTATTCAAAACATGACGTCAAAAAAATTCTTTCAGATAACAACATGATTCGTCATGAGAAAAAAATCGAAGCTTGTGTCAAAAATGCCCTTTTGTTCAAAGAGCTAATCAACAGGTACGGTTCAATCTCAAATTACATCCAATCGTTTAACCCCAAAGAATCTTTTGAGAACACGCTCAACCTTAAAAATGATTTACAAAAAAAATTAGAGTTCATTGGGCCAACAACTATTTTTCATTTTTTAACTGATATTGGCATGCAAGTAATTAAACCAGATCGCGTACTGGGGCGTATTTTTTACCGATTGGGTTTAGTTGAATCAGAAAACAATTTGTTGGAGTGCGTTCTTCAGGGAAGAGAATTCGCAAAACACACAAAGCTTCCAATCCGCTACGTAGATATAATTTTTGTTGCCTACGGTCAAACACGTTCAATTGAGTTTGGAATTGACAAAGGTATATGTTTATCAAATCCAAGATGTGAATTTTGCGGCATTACTGATTATTGCCAATTCAAACAAAAAATAAATGAAAAGGGATAGCAAAACGCTGGAGAGGGACCAGGCTTACTGCGCGGCCTTTTCGGAAGTTTCTGGTTCATGAAAATTTATCTTTTTATCGGAGTTTTGGGGTTTAAAAAGCCTGGCCCCTCAGCTCCCCGTTGTCGAGGTGAGCGGACACCGCTCAAGCGTTAGCGCCCCGGAGGTACGATTGATGTGGCAGAAGTTTAAAAATGAATGTGAAGAATGTGAGCTTTGCAAACAGGACAACTTGCTTTACCCAACGGCATTTCCGGTAATGATGAAATCTTTTCCTCGCAATACAGACATTCTTTTCATTTTAGAGGCGCCAAATTTTGAAGATACGCATGATGTAAATAAAAAGTATCTGACCGTTGATACCGAAACTGATCCCTCTGGAAAATTTATGTACGAGCTATTTACACATGAACTTAGGTTCGACATGCAGGATCTTTTTTTAACGAATTCGGTATTGTGCCTTCCAGCCAAGAACGAAAAATACGGAAATTATCCTGTGACTTCAAAACAGCAGAAAAATTGTTCGAAAATTCTTCGGCGTATGATAGATACATTTAATCCCAAAATCGTGTGTCCATTGGGAACTAAAGCGTTGTTGGCTACACGTAAAATTCAAGAGCATAATTTCAGGAAGATGGCAACAGCCTTTGCTCAGCCAACAAATTGGTATAATCGAATATTGTTTCCTCTGTATCATACAAGTGCTTTGGCACGGAATCCTAGATTTGGAAGGCCGGAGAAAGAACAGCGTATGGATTGGCAAAAATTGAAAAGAACATGGGAAACTGTAAATACTCGGGTGCACTAACAACTGCTTCCAGGGGACACCATAACCGCGCTGTCGAGCGGTCACGGCGACCCTGAAGCAGAGCGTTGGGGAAGACGAAATGACGGAGCCGCCACCAATCAAAAAGAGTTCCCGCCACCAGAAGATCATCGGAGATTTCGGCGAGCATCTAATCTGCAATTGGCTCTCTCGATCGGGATTCGAGGTCACGATTGTCGATCATACCGGTATCGACATTGTTGCCTACGATCCCGCGACCAAAGCCCGACTGGGCATCACGGTCAAATCGCGAACCAGAACATCGGATCAGGAGTTCAGCAGCGTGAACCTGCTGTCATACCAGAAACAGCGGGACGATCGCGCCCGGGTCATCGATGCCTGCACAGCATTCGCGGCAGAGCCGTGGCTCGCCGTCTACGTAGAGACCACGGAGTATGCGGAAGTCTATCTGACGAGCCTCGCGAACTACGACGCCAAGTACCGCAGCAGCACAACTCGACGGATCGATGACTGGAAGATGACGGCGAAGCACAAGAAGCGCTACACCCAAGATTCCGACGTCAAACATATCCGCATGGATTTCACCGTTCTTTCGTGGCGCTGGTCGAGAGAAAAGCAGAAGCCCCAACAATGATGCTGCACCCGAACGGGAGAACTGCCGGCGCTCCTGTCATCGCTCTGGCAGTTCCCCCGGCGGGTGAGCGCAGCGTTACTGTGATATCCAAAATAAACGAGGCGGTCAAAACGAAAAGATCAGAGACAAACCCCTTTCGGCAAGCAAAGTTCCAGGGACACCTCAACCATCTTTTATTTTTTGCAAAGGTTTAGAGGTGGGTCTTCAGGCGCTGTCTTAAAGAGCTTTCTTTATTCATAACCGTACTCCTCCTCACAAAGACAAAACCGGGTTTCAAGCCCTGCAATAAAGGGAGAGAGCATGATGTATTGATCAACCCAGGTCCAGTCGACGGAAGCCATCTGAATCAGGAAGCGCAGATCATCTTCGCCTGGATATTTTTGAAAAGAACTCAGAAAATCAGAGGCTACAAATCGGTAGGTTCCATTTTCCATTAAAGCTGCCCCTCGAAATACATCCGGACATGAATAGGAATCTTGGAGTTTCAGCCCTATGGAAACATCTCCATGGTGCCCACTGCTGAACCGCCATGCGTAAACTGTCCGGGTCCGGTTATCCGCCGTAAAACGAATGTCCGGACCCAAAATGGAAATATCATCTATGCTTGGGTTTACCACGATCAAGAATTCCTCATTCATGGCATTCTTAGCTGTTCTTGTATTCATGTCGCTTCCTCCCATTCCTTCTGTTCCAGTTTGGCAATAAGGGTTTTGAGGTCGACGGGATGTATGCCGTCTTCCAGAATCTCGTCAGGGGTAGACTGCCCCTCAAGGCCTTTGCTCCAACTAAAACCCTGGGTTTCCCGTATTAAAATTTTGACCTTATTCGGATATTCCGCCTTTTTCTCCCTTACCGGGAAAAAGAGGCTGCCAAAAGATGGCACAGAACCATAAAATGTTTTTGTGCATGCAGGACATAAAGCCGTGTAGGAATTCCCCCCGCTCAGCAAGGAACCTCCGGCCTTGAAGATATAGGCTTCACCATCACACTGGGGGCAGCGGGAAATCATGAACCCCTCTTTCCAAAGCAGCAACCATACGCCAAGGGGGGCGTAATTACCGCCCGTCAACATTGAACCCACAATAAGGTCCTTCAGCAGAATGTGAAAATACTCAGGTGTGCCGATAATGAAATCAGCATATTGTTGTAACAACCTGAAATTTGAAACAAACAGCTTGAATTCCTGCTTCTGTTCTGCCTCCGTCTTATCAGGCAACGGCATATCCTTAACAATCACCCGTTCTCTGCTTACGGTATCTTTTCCCCTCATCAGAAGAGCTCCAACCCTATTCACTGATAGATTTGTCATATCAATCACCCTCTCCCATCATCTGAAAATTCAACCCCTTGAAGGATTCTACTTCAGAATACAATGCCCCTCTTGAAAGCTCCCCCACGGTTAGTTCTTTACCAAACTTCCGTTCGGACAACCGGATACGGACAGGCATGAAGCTATCTTTCTCTCTAAAGCCCCATATCCCTTCTTGAATCGT
>Ga0233431_1003089_pt1 | contig 20965 bp, 23 predicted proteins | sample SI_118_April2016_FD_179867 | JGI IMG/M metagenome (GOLD analysis project Ga0233431, IMG submission 179867) | Seawater microbial communities from Saanich Inlet, British Columbia, Canada - SI_118_April2016_200_MG | ecosystem: Environmental > Aquatic > Marine > Inlet | place: Canada: British... | reverse complement strand
TTCGCCTCAGACCTGTTGGTAATTTTCCCCAGTTCCGAAACGGTTTTTGCCGGAATAATACACGTGAACTTACCATCTATTTTTTTATCAAGAGTCATCCCCCTCTCGGCAAGCCTATAACTATCTGTTGCGACCATCTTTACGTCCCCACCATCAACAATAAAATACACACCAGCCAAAACCGGTCTAGACACATTTGTCGAAGCAGCAAAAACAGTCTCTGATATGGCATTATCGAGTTCTGTTGTGTTTAAATTGAACGAATGTTCCGCATCAACTTTTGGTATAAGGGGGAATTCGTCAGCACTAATACCTTTTATTTTCGTAGTAGATGTTGAAGATTGAACCAAAAGCGTCATACCATCCCCTATTGAAAGTTCAACCTTTTCATCTGTTAAAAGAGAAATGTAACTTGTAATAAGTTTTGCTGGAATAGTTATAGCCCCTTCGCTTCGAACATCTGCTTCTACGAAATAACTGATTGCGATCTCGAGGTTTGTCGCGGAAAAGTACAATTTCTTTCCTTCGGCTTTAACTAAAATGTTATTCAAAACCGGCAAAGTGTTGTTTGAGCTTATCGCTTTGTTTACAATATTCAAAGCCGTTTCTAAATCTCTTTGAGAACAAAATAATTTCATATTGTTATTATTTTAATAAATATAAGTCGTTTGTAATTATACAAAATTTTTACCTTTAGACAAATATGAAATAAACGAATCAAATTGCAATTTGTGTACATCATTATCTGATCCCTCATTTCTATTTCTTTATTATTAATATAATTAGTAGTAGTAATAGAGAGACGTATTTTTAAACAAAAAAAGACTTATACAAGTAAGCACCTTTGACCCAAGTTCAAAAACCGTTCAAAACTAAGGTTTCTTTCTTGATAAAATTGGGCTAAATTAGTATCCTTCACACGCGCAGAAAAGAAAAATGTAGAAAACTAACAAACAACAATGAACATAGTTATAAACATAATCGCAGCAATTTTGTTCACAAGCGCTGGAACATTTGCCGGCTATAAGTACCTATATAAGAGGACACAAGTTTCTATCGAGAAGAAGAAGGAAAAAGCGAAAGGAATAATAGAAGAAGCGGAGGCAGAGGCCAAGGAGATAAAGGAAAAGGCCAAGGAACGGGCGGAAGAAGCCAGGGTAAGAACAGATGAATATTTAAAAACCACAGAACACCTGATGAACCAGATGGAAGCATCTATACAAAACAAAGAGGCGGCCGTCAAAAAACAGGAGCAGAAAGCAAACCAGTTAAGGTTGAGAGCGGCAGAACTAGAAGAAGAGGTTTCAGCAAAAAAACAAACGATCGAAAAAACACAAAGAAGCCAAACGGCAAAACTAATAGCGAAGGCAGGGAAAACAGAGGAGGAAATAAAAAACGAAATAATCAAAAAATATGAAGCGGACTTAAGGGAAGAAAACGTACAAAAACTAGAGATGATGGTAGAAAACACAAAAGAAAAATCTCAAAGAACAGCGCAAAGAATAATAGTAAACGCAATCCAAAGGCTGTGTTCCCCAACCTCGGTTGAACCAAGGTCAATACACATAAAGGTGCCAAAAGACATAGTTAAAGGAAAGATAGTCGGGAAAGATGCAGCAAACATACTTTATTTCGAAGAACTCCTTGATGTAGACGTAGTGTTCAACGACCTACCAAAAACAATATCTTTATCAGCTTTCAACCTAGTGAACAGAAGAATTGCACAAAGAGCAATTGAAAAACTTGTTTCACACAGAGGAGAAATCGGGAAGAAAGAGGTGAAAGGCGCGGTGGATTGGTCGAAAAAAGAAGTAGACAAAGAGCTTTATGGAATAGGAAAAAAGATGGTAGACCGAGTGGGACTAAGAAACATAAATGAAGAACTCACGAGAACTATAGGAAGGTTGCAGTTCAGAACAAGTTACAGCCAAAACATAATGAGACACTCTATGGAGGTTGGATATTTGGCCACAATGCTTGGGTCAGAAATCGGACTGAACATCCAGACGTGTAAGGTTGCAGGATTCCTCCACGACCTAGGAAAGGCAATAGACCAAAACCCAGACGTACAGGGTACGCACGACTTTTTGACAAAAGAATTGATGGAGAAATATGGGTTCAGCGACGAAGAGGTCCACGCCGCGTGGACTCATCACGAATCAGAAAAACCACAAACACCAGAGGCCCTCATAGTACAGGCCGCAGATGCATTGTCTGCAAGCAGGCCGGGTGCAAGACAAGAATCATTAGAAAAATATTTGGAAAGACTCAGGGCACTAGAGGAAATGACGGGATCGTTCGAGGGAATCAAGAAAACATTCGCAATCTCCGCTGGTCGAGAAATCAGAGCAATGGTTGACCCAACTATAGTAAACGACGAACAGACACACCAATTGGCAAAAGACATAGCAGAAAAAATCGAAAACAATCTTGCCTATCCAGGAAAAATAAAGGTAAATATAATAAGAAGAACAAAAACAATTGAAATAGCAAAATAGAATGGGAAAAAACAAAATGAAAAAAATAGAAAAAAAGTTCAACGGTCTCGTTATGGGAGCCGTGATAGGAGGAGCCATAGGTTCGGTAATTGGGATGAAAATGCAGCCAAAAAAAAACAAGGAAAATCTAGTAAAAAGAGCCACAAAAAAACTTTTTAGACTTGGGAAGAAAAAACCGGTAATGTTACCAGAGGAAGCCCTCAAAAAAATTCCTCATGAATAAAGTAATCAGAAAAACCATCCTATCAATAACGCTTGGACTTATATTGGGAGCTCTTGTGGTCTCTGCAATTTTCGGGGTAAAGCTTGTTCTCCACGGGAAGCTACCACCAAACACAATCATAGCGGACATAGACTTGAGTTATAAAACGATAGAAGAGGCAACAAACCTTCTAGAAAAAAAGAAAACGGAGCTGTTGGAAGAAAGCTTGGAAATAGAATTCATCCCTCACGAAAGACTCCCCCACGAAACCAAAACCATCTCCCTAAAAGACATAGACACAGACTTTTTCATAGCAGAAACACTCCAAACAATAGACCGCATAAACCTAAAAGAACACTCCCTTCCACACGAATTAAAAAAAGCGACCGAATCAAAAGAAATCCTCTTTACTTTTGACACAAAAAAACTAATAGACCTGATCAAAAAAGAATTCAGCCTAGCAGAAATCGAACCCAAAAACGCCACCTTCTACTTTACGGAAAAAGGGTATTTAGAGGTAGCAGAAGAGAGGGCCGGGATAGAAGTAGATTTTGACAAATTAGTAGATCAATTCAAAACAATGATATCTAAAATGACAACTCAAAAAGTCGTCATGGCTGGGGAAGGAGCAGAACCAGGTGTTACAAAGGAGGACTTGGTTGAAATAAAAGAAGAAATGATCAAAAAACTAAACCACAAAGTTAAACTCACATACAACAATTACGATTGGAATTTCTTGCCGGTCCAACATTTGAACCTAGTGTCATTCACGGAAGCAACCGAAATCACACTTCCCTACACAAACTTTACAGTTAGCGTCGACGACAAGTATCTGCCAATAACGGTGGATGGAGAAAAGAGCATAAACATATCGATATCAGAACAAGGCCTGGAAGAATTCCTGGAAACAGAGGAGGTCAACAGATGGGTAGAGGTAGAGGTAGACTCTATTTCAATATACAAAGACCAGGACGGACAAATAATAATCGACGGAAAGGGCAGGGATGGAATTGCCATTCAAGTGCCAAGTTTGAAAAAGGCGATTGAATTGGCGCTAGAGCACTCAATTTCAGAAGCACCAATAAGCACCAGAAAAATCATCGCGCCAATAACAATAAGCAAAGAAATCCAAGACATGGGTATAAAAGAGTTGATCGGCGAAGGCCACACAAGGTTTTCGGGCTCACCAGGAAACAGGATCCATAATATAGGCGTTGGGATGAGCAATTTCAACGGAACGATAATTGCTCCTGGGGAAGAGTTCTCATTCAACACAAACCTGGGCGCGGTCGACGCATCAACTGGATACAAGAAAGAATTGGTAATAACAGAAAAAGGTACGATTCCAGAATATGGAGGAGGTCTTTGTCAGGTATCAACAACTATGTATAGAGCGGCCATATTTTCAGGGTTACCGATAACGGCTAGAGCCCCTCATTCATACGCCGTATCGTATTATTCAAAAATCCTAGGAGCTGGCCTGGATGCAACAATCTATCTTGGAGGACAAGATCTTAAGTTTGTGAACGACACAGAGGCCAACATTCTGGTCAACGCATACACAGACGGGAACGATGCACACTTTAAGTTTTATGGAACATCCGACGGGAGAACGGTCTCTATGGAAGGCCCCGAGATATCAAACTACAAATACCCTCCACAAGAAGTAATATACGAAAACTCAAACGAATTAGCGCCGGGAGAAACCAAACAGGTCGAAAAGAAACACAGTGGATTCGACGCCCTTTGGTCACGAGTAATCAAGTACTCAAACGGAGAAGAAAAGGCAGAAGAAATATTCTCCCACTACAAAACCACTCAAGAAAAATATCTAGTGGGACCGTAAGCCAAAAGCAAGCACCTACTCCTCATTCCCCGCATCTTTTTCAGCTTGCTCGACTTCTTCCAAAACTCTTTTAGCCATCTTCCCCATCGGGTTTGTCTTGATGGCCTTCTCAAGGATTTTTTTTGCGTCATCAAACTGAGCCATTGATTTATGAGCGTCCGCAAGCAACAACATATAGTCGACATTGTTAGGCTCTTTCTCCAAAGCTTTATTGAAAGCTATCAAGGCCAAAGGCGGTTTCCCTGAATCCAAATAAACACACCCCAAGCTTATATATCTCTGATGGCGTTTTGGATCTCTAGAGATAGCTTCTTGATAAGATTTTGCAGCATCCTCGAGCTCGCCAGCATTATAAAAAGCTAACCCAAGATGACTGAAATCAACAGGATCATCGGTTTTTTCAGAGAGAGTGGTGTACACGGCAGAAGCCTTCCCCCACATCTTTTGATCCAAATAAAGTTTACCAAGTTCCCTTAACGCATCCAGATACAAAGGATCTACAGCCAAGGCTTGAACCAATACTTTAACAGCCTCCTTAGGATCCTTCTTTTTAATTAAAGCGAGTGACCTTTTATACAACCTTTGGAGCTCAGCCTTCTCATCTTTAGATAGCCTTTGTTTGGGGGTTGAGTCGGTCTTCTGAGGGGGCTCAGGGGTTGAAGACTCTTCGGTCTCAGGTTTTTTTGTAAGAGTAATGATAAGCCTTCTAACAAAAACCAACAAAAGAAAGAAAACACACAGAAATATAGCTAAATAAGTCCACATAATTAATTATTTTTAATAGCAGTCCCTTTAGGCGAGGTATTAATACCTTTTTTAATTATTTTTGAGATTTCATCAGCACCAACCGTTACGATGTCACGATTACCAAGGTCGAGTTTTACCTTTCTATTCAAAATATCCAAGGCAATAACATACCCTTCATCAGAATTTCCATAAGGGGCTTTTTTCAATTTAACAAAGCTGCCAACAGAAGGCAGTCCAGCACGCAGATCATTGTAAGCATCCACTTCATATCTCAAACAACACAAAAGTTTCCCACACGCTCCAGACAACTTCGCACTTCCCTTCCCTTCCAAAGATTGCGATCGAACCATGTCCATCGTGATACTAATAAGACTTGGCAAAACCCCGTTACAACAAAAAGTTCGTCCACATCTCCCAAATCCTTTTACCAAACGAGCCTTATCTCTAGGCCCAATCTGTTTCAGGTGAATCTGTTTCTGCAACGCTTTCGCAAGATCCTTAACAAGTTCTCTGAAATCAACACGATCATCGGCAGTAAAAATAATATTAACTTTCGCACCATCCAAAGAATACAACGCATAAAAAGGGAACATCTCAAGCTTGTGCTTTTTTATAAGTTCCGAACAGGTCGCCATAGCGTCATCGCCACGAGTCTGATTCGCCTCAAATTTTTGAATATCGTGAGCGGTGGCTTTCCTGATTATCTTTTGACTTTCTTTTTTGAGATCTTTCCCCCGGGCCTTTTCTTCTAAATAGACCAGCCTGCCAATCTCCTCAGAGCCATCCTCAGATTTGAAAATAACCATGTCCCCAGCAACCAAGTCCCCCTTTTTGTCGAAATCGATTTCGAAAACCGATAAATCGTAAAAATCAAATATTCCAGCAATCATATTAAGTTAGCATTAAATTTTCTAATACAAGACGTGCATTCACATTTTGCTTTAAGAGGATACCAGCATCTTGAGTTTTTGAAACCATTTCTATCAATTTTCCCCTAGACGCAAGATCTTTACCTTCTAAAATTTTACTTCTTAAAACGTGAGTTAAAACTCCAAGGAAATCTTTTCGCATTCTTTCGTTCTCAATCAACTCTTCAACATAAGAAAACCGCTCAACGACATTATTGGTGTCCAGAAGGTACAAAGTGTCCTTGTACAGCTTCAAAAAATGAGCAAGTTTGTCGGGATGGTTGACCAAATCAATAGCCCTACCGGCCCTACCAAGCGAAAGCCTGGCCACCTGCTGGATTGTCTTATCGTCGACATCAGGGAAGAGCTCTTCCAGCTTCTTGACCAAGTAATCCGTCGAAAAAAGATGAAACTTCAAAAGTCTAGACCTAGAAACAATCGTCGGCAAAAGCTCACTAACGCTACCCGTTGTCATAATAAAAACGGTTCCCTCTGGAGGTTCTTCGAGTGTTTTCAACAATGCATTAGCGGCCTCGGTTGTCATTCGCGGAATGCTCTGCAGTATGACAATATTGTAATTGCTCTGAGTGCTCATATTGCATCTAGCAATAATGTTTCGAATCTGGCCAATCTTCAAAGCTTCTCTATCATTAGGAAACTCCATGGTGTCCAAGTGTTGACCTTTCCTGATTTGAATACAGGTAGGACATTTCCCACAAAAATTATTATTACACTGCAAAATAGAAGCAAGCTTCTTCGCAACAGTATATTTACCAATATGCCCAGGGCCAGACAAAAGATAAGCATGCGACAAGTTGCCGCTTCCAATATCATCCTCAAGCATTTCTAACTGCTTGTTGTGGCCTATTATATTCCAATTGTAGATCATTTTTTTAGATTTTGCCCCAATTTCTACCCTGTCTAACAAGTAAATCTTTTGCTTGCTCGGGGAACTTCATCGCCTCCTTTACAAATCTCTCTAATCTTACATTATTTTGAGATCCCTTCACAAGAACAATGTCATTCTCACCAATTTTATCGGTGAAATTGTCAATCAAATCTTGGACATTTTTATATCTGAAGACTTTTTTCAATCCATTTTCTTCGGCTCCATCAGCGAACAACTCAGCCATTTTCCCTACAGCGGCCAAGATATCACAACTGTCTTTCACATGTTCGCCCACACTTTTGTGTAATTTTTCAGCATCAGCACCAAGCTCATTCATATTTCCAAGTATTGCAATTCTTTTCCCACCACTTTTTGGCTTCAGCTCAGACAGCGTTTTCAACGCTTCTACACACGAAGTAGGAGAAGAATTATAAGAACCATCGATAATAATAGAACCTTCCTTTTTTCCTTCGATAAGGTTTAATCGCCCAGGAGGAAGCTGATATCTCTTCAAGGCCTCAAGGGTTTCTTCCAAACTCATTCCCATCGAAAGCCCACAAATTATCGCAGGCAAAGCAACGCCAACATGATGTTTCCCAAGTACCGGCAAATGGGCTTCAACACGTCGCCCTTCCATATTGAAATTAAAAGTAACACCATCAACAGACTCTTCGACAGAAGTTGCTTTGAAATCCGCATCAGCTCCAAATCCATATGTGTGAGTTAATTTTTTAGAACGTCCTTTGGTTAAACCAAGGGTTCTGTCATCATCAGCAGACAAAATTGCCACGCAATCATCCCCAAGGCTCTTGATCAATTTAGACTTCTCTTCAAAAATATCGTCCAGGCTTTCAAATTGCCCCTCTTCCAAATGAACGGGAGCCACAATCCCCATCACTCCAACATCAGGTTTCACAATAGATAGTAACTCGCTCATATCCCCAGGTTTATCCACGCCCATTTCCAGAATCACAACCTCGGAATACATCTTTTTTATAGAACGGAAGTAAGCCTTTATAAGAAGAAAAAACCATTTAGTAGCACTTCCAAAACCACTATCCAATTCCAAGATAGTCAAAGGAAGACCAAATTCCGTATTCATATTTCCTTTATTTCTAAGAACTTTAAACTTCGTGTTCAAAACCGTATATATAGCATCTTTTGTACTGGTTTTCCCCACGGAACCGGTTACCCCAATGATTTTCCCTTTAAAATTCTTCAACCTTCTTTTTGCGAACTTCTTAAGAAAGTACAAAACAGTTTTCCTAAAAAAAATCTTCATAAATTTAAAATAAAAAATGCCTAAAAAAGCGAGCGGATATTAGCATAAACAGGTTTATAAGGCAAGGTAGTAAAAGGTTGCAACATTCCGGCTATTCGCATAAAATCAAACCCACAAACCCTCTAACCAAAATCCTATGAAAAAAACCGTATCACTTCTATTAATCCCAACCCTATTTTTTATGACAGCCTGCTCAAGCAAACAGTTCGATCAACTCGCTGAACCTGAAAAAGGCGAAGAAGTTGCCGTTATCACAACAAACCAAGGAATAATAAAACTCCGATTATTTGAAGACAAAACCCCAGAAACAGTAAAAAACTTCAAAGAACTAGCTAATGAAAAAAAATACGATGGCGTGATTTTCCACAGAGTAATAAAAGATTTCATGATTCAGGGTGGGGATTTCCAGAATAACAACGGTACGGGAGGCTACTCTTACAAGGGCCCAGGGACTACGATCCCAGACGAGGTAGACCCAGAGCTAAAACATCTACAAGGAACGGTCTCGATGGCTAATAAAGGGCCAGGAACAGCAACTGCGGGAAGCCAGTTCTTTATCGTTCATCCAAAAGCAGGAGTTGATTATCTTGATGGAGGCTATGCGGTTTTCGGACAAGTATTCGAAGGCCAAGAAGTAGTAGATGCAATCGCTCAATTACAAACCAACCCAATGGACAAACCATTGGAAGACGTCGTTATGGAGAAAGTGGAGATTGTGAAGTATTAAAGGGGGTGTTTTACTTGTCCAAGCTCATCAGCCCTTCCTTCAACGATTTCAAAATCCGTGCCTGGAATGGAAATAACAATAGGCTTCCTAGCAAAATGAGGACTATCAGGCGCACCCTCGTCTTCAGGCCTAGTTCGGCTAAGGTCCGCTATTGTTTCACGAGCAATTCTACCAACAGCGCTATTGCTAGTGCCGATAGCAGAAAGCGTATCAATTTCCGGATGCATTACATCGGGCCCAGTTGGTCCCTTGTCCTCCCGCTCTTCAGATTTTGCCAGAACGACAACAGGTACACTATTTCTCAGCCTATTTCTAGCTTCCAAACGAGCAGCAAAGGCCTCGGGTTCAGAAAGCTTGATCCATCTGCCCGTCACGCTTTTCCTATAAGAAGGAGCTTGACCGCAAGAAGAACCTTCATCTGCGGGCGGCAAATTGTCTGGACCTCTTCTAACCATAAAATTTATTTTAAAGCTTCATCAAGCACAGCTTTGAAAGTATCAGGATTATTTGCAGCTAATTCAGCAAGCATTTTCCTGTTAATTCGAATGTCTTTTTTGAAACATCCATCGATCAAAGCGCTGTACTTTGATCCATGCGCTCGGCAGGCTGCGTTGATCCTAGCAATCCAAAGAGTCCTAAATGTTCTCTTTTTAAGCTTACGATCTCTGTACGCATTTTGACCTGCTTTCGTTACAGCATTTTTTGCCGCACGAAAAAGTTTACTTCGATGTCCTCGGTAACCTTTGGCTGCCTTGAGCGTCTTTTGGTGCCTACGGTGGGTTGTTACACCTCTTTTTACTCTAGTCATATAATAAAATTAAAAGAATTTATGAATTTGGTAGCATTTTTCGGATTTTCTTTATGTTGGCCGGATTAATAGCCATCCCCTTGCTGTCTGCTTTTTTCTGACCTTTTGACTTGTTAGACAAAAGATGATTTTTGCATGATTTTTTCATCATCATCTTTCCGCTTTTCCTAACCTTTACTCTCTTTTTCATCCCGCTGTGTGTCTTTTGCTTCATGTTTTTTAGGAGTTAATATCATTGTTAATGTGTGTCCGTGTTTTTTTGGAATCTGCTCTTGATCTGCGATGTCACTCAGGTTCTTGTAGAACGAAGCCATTTTCCCCATTGCCATGTCTGCGTATACGACCTCCCTTCCCTTGAACAGCAGGGTAACTTTTACCATATTCCTTTCCTCGAGAAACTTTCTTGCCTGTTTTGCTCTAATGTTGAGATCGTGCTCTCCAGTTTTGAAGCCGATCCTAACACCTTTGACCTCCGTTTTCTTCTGTGATTTCTTCTGCTTTCGGTCAGCCTTTCCCTGGTGATAAAGATATTTACCATAATCCATTATCTTGCAAACAGGGGGGGTCGCTTTTGGAGCGACTTCAATCAGGTCCAACTCACTATCTTTAGCGAGCTGTAGAGCTTTATCAAAGCCCATGATCCCCAACTGTTCATCCTCCGTTCCAATAAGCCTAACGGTTTGGGACCTGATTTCCTGATTTTTTCTTAGCCTTTTAGCTATAAAATTTTGCTTAAATTTTCTTACTGCGCTCATATGGAACGTAGCGCTGGCAAATACTAGGAAATAACCTAGTAAAAGTCAAGGAGATCTATACCTATTCTTCCCTAGTCTCAATTCTTTTCAGGGCTAACCCGTGAGCACAGTTCAAAATCGCACCCCAATCCTCCTTAGAATAACCTTTGCAGTACAGATGGAAGTATTCAGATAAAAGGCCTCCTGTCTCAAGAACATCAGATATTGTTATGATGTTTCCGGCTGCAACAAAGTCGGACATCCCATATTCAGCATATTCTAACCAAGAGTGTATGGGAATCTCAGCGGAAGAAGCGGGTAATATTGTGATGTGTGGAAAAGAGAGATGAATTTTGCGAACAATCACCTCGAAGTCTTGTTGATGTATGTGAGCAACTAGCAAGGAACAGTTTTTTAACAGTTCAGAGTTCTCAGCAAGCCAACGGTTAAAAGCACCATCTGTCGAAGGCCATTCAAGGGGATAGTAATTAAACCCTTCCACGTTGTGACCAAGAATATTTTCAAAAGTAGATTCAGGGGATCTATCATGGCACATAAAAACCACGTTTTTATGATCAGGGGCTACTTCGGCAGAGTCCTTCCCATGCGGGGCAGGAGGAGTTCTGTCAATAACTACAAGTTTGCCTAGATTTAAATCAGTCTCAATTGTGCCAAAAGAGTGACCGTACATATCAAACCCAACATTGTTATCATTACATAGTTGCATTACGTAGTTAAGACCTTGAGCAGAGCCTCCGGGTCTGTTCGACTCAGTAGGGATGACTCCTTCAATCACTGCTCCGTCAGCAATTTCGAAAGGCAGAGGGCTGTCGGAATCCACGGCATCATTGGTAATAGAAATTTGGTTATCACTCAAAATTCTAACCAAAACTTTTCCCTCTGAATGAACAAGGGCGTTTTGAAGCAGTTCGATAATAATCGAATTAAACTTACAAGGATCCATGGCTATGTTAGGGGTATTTGAGGGAATGTTAACCTTCAATCTTCCACCAAAGTTTGCATTAAACGTATCGCAAATAGAGCGAAGGCTTACGCCCAAATTAAATGACTCGCGTTGGTTCATAACATCATTTATCGATCGAGCTAAGAAAGCGTGAAACCCAACGATGCCTTCTGCCAAACCCTCCGGGCAATCACCACGACGCTTTAAAGCAGAGATCAGCGCTGGCAACTCGTTTTTAAAATCATGTAACTGTTTCCCAGTAATTTCTCCACCCCTCTCATAAAGACTGCAGTTCTTAAGAATATCGGCCTCGGGAAGAGTAGAAAGATATTCGCCATATTTCATCCAAATAGAGCTAACCATAAAAGACGCTGAGTCAATAAGAGATCCTATTTTTGAAACATCATCAAGGCTAGCTTTTATATTTTTAATCGCTTCTACGTATTCTGGAGAGTTGGGCAGAAGACCCAATCCGCCCGCCATCATAGCAGTCAAATTCATTATTAAGGCTTGTCTTTCCACAGAATTAGGATCGACGGTCGAAAGAAAAGCTCCTTTATCTAAAAATGGAACCATTGGAGCAATCTCTCCCAAGCGCTTTTTATGCTTGTCCATAAACGTCCCAGAAACAATGGCGGTAGGAATGGAGGCGTGTCCTCTTTGAATTCTCTCCATGGAAGTCGCAATAAAAACATCACCATTGTCAGAGCCATCTTCGGACATGTGCAGGTCTACAAGAGCCATTCTTATCCGATGAGTTGTGCCATCTTGAATAGACTCAATAGATTCAATAATTTCCAGGGCCTCTTGAGCTCCACTGGCCATGTGGAACTGAGCTTGTTCTCCGAAATGATCAGACACAACGGCAGAGATGCTTTCTCTGCAATAAGGACTGTCGTCAATAATTACTATATGGTTTTGGGAAGAAGTTTCCGGCATATTAATTCGGTTTAAAACAGGGCGTAATTAAACATTATAAAAGACAAGGTGTCAAGTATCCTTTCCCAAGACAATAGTCTTTGTCATTTTCTGATTTTAATAAACGAGGGTTTCTGATATAAACTAATCACTAATCAACCAATAATGAATAAAAAAATCACAATCCAGTCAATGTGCGACACCCGCACGACTGATGTACAAAAAACAGTAAGACAAATTAAGCAACTCGAGAAAGAGGGTTGCGATATCGTGCGCGTGGCAATTCCAGATCTGGCTTCTGCGAAAGCAATTCCAAAAATCAAGAAACAAATTAGCATTCCCCTGGTTGCAGACATCCATTTTGACCCAGCCCTAGCGATCGAATCAATCAGACAAGGCGCAGACAAGATCAGGATAAATCCAGGAAACATATCTGACAAAAAGGACGTCAAAGAAATTATAAAAGAAGCGAAACGCCACAAAACAACTATAAGAATCGGCGTAAACTCAGGCTCGCTCGAACCCGAAATCCTCAGAAAACACAAGACGCCAACAGTCAAAGCCTTGGTAGAATCCGCAATGAAATGGGTGAAATTCTTCGAGAAAGAGAAATTCAAACGCTTAGTCGTCTCGATAAAAAGTCCAGACCCAGAAACAGTAATCGAGGCAAATAGACTTCTGGCAAAAAAGACCGTGCACCCTCTCCACCTCGGAGTAACAGAGGCTGGAACTCTAATTCCAGGGATAACAAAAAGCACTCTCGCTCTCGGCACACTCCTCAAAGAAGGCATCGGAGATACGATCAGAATATCTCTCACGGAAGACCCCGTACTCGAAATAAAAGCCGCAAAAGAACTTCTGAAGAACTTAGGCCTATACACGAAAGAACCAATCATAATTTCCTGCCCAACCTGCGCGAGAACAGAAATCGACCTAAAACGCCTAGTAAAAGAGATAGAAGAAGCTCTCAAAAAAATCAAATTTAAACCAAGAAAAAAGCCACTACGCATAGCAGTAATGGGATGCGTCGTAAACGGCCCAGGGGAGGCTCGCGAAGCAACCTACGCAATATGCGGAGGCAAGAAAAAAGGCGCAATCTACCACAAAGGGAAGCTTGTAAAAATTGCACCAGAAAACACTCTGGTAAAATCCTTCATCCAAATTATCAAAAATGCAGAAAATTAACGTGATAGTCCTGGGCTCAACAGGCTCAGTAGGAACTCAAACGCTAGCGGTCCTAAAAAAGCACAAAAGGAAATTCAACCTAGTAGGAATATCTGGTTACTCAAACAAGGATCTTTTAAATAAACAAGCCAAGGCTTTCAAAATCCCAAAAGCAAACACAGTTCTGGCAAAATTAATCAAAAACCCAAAAGCAGACATAGTAATAAACGCAATTTCAGGATCAGCGGGTCTCAATCCTTCGAAACAAATCCTGAAATCCGGGAAAACTCTAGCTCTAGCAAACAAAGAATCTGTGATCCTCGGGGGCAAAGCACTCATGGATCTTGCGAAAAAACACAACGCACAAATTCTCCCGCTCGACTCAGAACATCACGCAGTATTGAGAATCCTACAAACAAAATCCCTCACAAAATATTCCCCAAAACATATTCGCAAAATCACACTCACATGCTCCGGAGGCCCCTTTTACGGATATACAAAATCTCAACTCAAAAAAGTAACCCCAAAAGAAGCACTCAAAAATCCGAACTGGAACATGGGCTCAAAAATTCTGATTGAATCAGCAACTCTTCTAAACAAAGGGTTTGAACTAATAGAAGCTCACCATCTTTTCAATTGTCCACTAGCCAAGCTCGATGCCGTTATAGATAGAAAAAGCTACATCCACGCAATCGTAGAATTCCAGCCGAACGAACGCGTCGCACTTGCTTGCAAACCCGACATGAAAATAGTGATAGAAGACACCTTGCTTGATTTTTATCACAAACAAAACGGAATCAGTTTCAAAAACCGTCGACTAAAATTTCTAACAAAACAAAAACTCGCTACCTACCCTTTCAAAAAAATAAACCACAAAATTTTCCCAGCAATTACACTTATTCTCAAAGCTTACAAAAAAGGAGAAATCACATTATTCCACAAAAAATCTGGAAAACACATCAAAGAATTCCTCGAAAACAAAAGGAAGTTTACGGAGATTTCATGAGTAACTCTTGAAGGTTTTCTGGTCTAAGCCCCCCCCGTGGTCGACAACCAAGTCTACGGGAAGAGAGTCTTCGGGAATCTCGGGAGAGATGGAGCTAGTCATAGCGATAATTCTTATTGCTTTTCGACTATTTCCAACGATCTCATTTATTTCAGCGAGATATTTCTGGTCTTCCTCGGGGTCATCGGAAAGCCCAACAAGTATGGTCAAAACAGATGCTCTAACAACGCCTAAAAATGCAGCCAAACGCTCTCGATTATCAATGGTCCAAAAAAGCAAGCCAGACTTGCTGAAACTGGGGAGTGGCTGGGTGAACAATTCTTGCAGGTACCTGTCTCTTCCAGCAGACATCACGATATTTCGTCTCTCGCCTGAAATCATAAAAACATTAATTGAAAAATTGGAGCGAAAGCTACACCCTAAACGAAACAATGTCAAAACTCGATTTGCAAAAATCTCTCTCTTTTGGCACTATCTAATCATGAATCACGCAATAATTTTGGCGGCTGGTCAAAGCCAGAGACTCAACAGCAACAAGGATAAACTGCTTATAGAAGTGGCAGAACGACCGATCATCTACTACGCTCTTTCGGCAATAAACGACCATCATTTGATAAATGACATCGTATTAGTAGTGAACAAACAAAACAAAGACGATATAGAAAAAGTCCTCAAAACATACAAATTTTCAAAGGTAAAAAAGATAGTTATCGGTGGAATCACTAGACAGAAATCGTTGGAAAATGGCCTAAAGGCGGTAGAGAAATTACGCCCAGGCAACAGTGATCTTGTCGTGGTTCACAACGGAGCAAGCCCGCTCCCCTCTTACGAAGAAATCACAAAAGCAATCCAAAAAGCAGAAGAAACAAACGCCTGCATAGTCGCTCACAAAGTAAACGATACAATCAAACAGGCAAAAGGAAAGAGAATCCATTCAACGCTCGACAGAAAAGATTTATACGCAGCTCAGACACCTCAAGTAATCCAATTCACACTTCTGAAAAACGCTATAAAAAACGCCAACAAAAAAGGAATCGACACTACTGACGAAGCGATGCTCCTAGAAGCTCTTGGCAAAAAAGTAGACATTGTCGAGGCTCACGAAAACAATTTCAAAATCACAACCAAAGCAGATATAGATCAGTTGAAAGTGGTCCTTGGCGATGGGGTAAATGAATTCCGCGCAGGGATAGGGCAAGACAGCCACATGTTTAGCAAAACAAAAAAAGGGCTAACATTAGGAGGAGTCCTCCTAAAAGACGAACCAAAACTAGAAGCAAACTCAGACGGCGATGTAATTTTGCACGCAATTTTCAACGCACTCTCTCAAGCAATTGGCGATCAATCACTTGGTTTCTACGCAGATCCACTTTGTGAGAAAGGAATAAAAGACAGCCAGAAATATCTGGAAATCGTTTTGAAAAAAGTGGAAAAGCTAGGACTAGACATAGGCAACGTAGGGATAATGCTTGAATGCAAAACTCCAAAAATCGATCCAATCGCCAAAAAAATAAAAGCATCTTTATCAACAATACTAAAAATTGACATTAAAAAAATCGGAATAACATCAACTTCAGGTGAGAACTTAACAGTGTTTGGGTCAGGCCTAGGAATACAATGCTTCACAATAGTTTCCCTAGTCGCAAAAAAAACGCCTACAAAAAAAACAGCCAAGCGCAAACCAGCTAAAAAGAAGAAATGAGCAAACTAATTCTTCAAGCAAACGCAAAAGTGAATCTCTCCTTGGACATACTCGGAAGGGAGGAAAAAGAAGGCCGATTCAAAGGCTATCATTTCGTCCAATCAGTTATCCACGAGATAACTCCGCAAAACACGCATGGCTTCCAACCAGACGAGATAACGATCGAAACAGAAGAAGCCAAAGAAACCACCGTAGAAGTAAAGTGCGACAACCCAAAAGTCCCGACCGACAAAACCAACTTGGCATATCAAGCAGCAATTCTTATCTCGGAACGATTCAAAACAGAGCCACTCAAAATCACGATCACTATAGATAAAAAAATCCCACTTTCTTCAGGACTAGGAGGAGGAGCATCAAACGCAGCAGCGACAATCAGGGCCCTAAAAACCCTGTTCAACCTAGATCTTTCTGCAGAAGAAATGCGTCTAATCGCAGCAGAGGTAGGAATGGACGCACCATTCTTTATAGAAGGAGGTCTAGCGCTAGCCGAACACTACGGCGAACAAATAACCCTACTTCCGCCAGTTAACGGGATGGCATTCACTCTATCCCCAGAAGAATCTGATCTCGAAACGAAAACCGAAGAATTTTATTCAAAAATTGATCTACAAAAATGCGGGAAAGCTGTCGCGCAAACAATTGACCTAGTCCACGCAATTAAAACAAATGACTGCCTAAAAATGCACGAATTTCTTCACAACGATTTCGAAACAATTCTGAAAACCCCACTTCCAGAAAACCACCACCTAAGCGGAGCGGGCCCAACAACTTTCATTCTCGCATAAAGTTAGAAGTCAGTCCTGCCATTCAAAGCACGACTCAGTGTTAAATCATCAGAGTATTCAATGTCCCCACCCGTAGGAAGACCCCTGGCAATACGAGTGATTTTCAGGTCGAGACCAATCAATTGTTTTTGAATATAAAGAGCGGTCGCCTCCCCTTCCAAGGAAGGGTTTGTAGCCAAAACCAACTCGGTCACCTCACCGTCAGATTCACGAACACGATTGATCAAATCAGCTATTTTCAACTCCTCGGGGCCAACCCCATCAACAGGAGACAAGACTCCGTGCAAAACGTGATAAAGCCCACCAAACTCCCTGGTCTTTTCGATAGCCGCCGCGTCCAGAACCTCCTCAACGACACAAATCGTTGACCTATCTCGAGAAACATCCTCGCAAATAGAACAAGGATCGTTGTCAGCCAAATTCCAGCACTCCCCGCAAAACACGACTCCTTCTTTCAAGCCAAGAACCGCTTTTCCAAGAGGTTCGATTTTTGAATGAGGCGATTTCAGAAGGTGCATCGCAAGCCTCTGAGCGGATTTTGGACCGATCCCAGGCAGCTTGCTGAATTCCTCAATTAGACTTTTTAAACTTTTAGGTAGCATCGAACAGATTCTAAAAACTCTTTGTGAAAAAAACAATCCTCATCTCAAAGCAGAGTTGACAAAAGGGGCAATACAGCGTAGGGTGACGACCTAAATCAAAAAAATATAACCCAATAAAACATGACAATAGGAAGACCTGTCCCTAGAGGGGACGAAGTTGATCACGTATTAACTGACGAAGAAGCAAGAGTATTGGCACTGAGTGGAAAGGTTGGTCCCAGAGACCCGGAGGCTCCTCTGCCTGGCAAGGACTTGACTGCTGTCCACCTGGAAACAGGGGAAACACTGGCGGAGATAGAGGCAAGAATAGTTGAACAGGTAGAGCTAGTGAGCCCAGACACATTACAATAAAAAACAAAAACCCGGGGCCTTTCTGGTCCCGGGCTTTTTTGCATTTAAATTTCTAAAGGGCATCCCCGTAAAGCATGGAGCAGCTCTGTAGGTATTCTCCGCCAGCGTCCTCTCCAAAAGTAGCTTCAATCATACTTGTGTAATAGCCGTCTTCATACCAAGAATAATACTCGAGACAGTCTTCGAAAGATATACACATATAATCTTCCATGTAGTCAAAAGTTCCCCAACCAGGGCCATTCTTCGCCGTACAAAGATCAATCAAATCAGAGGTCACATTAGGTTCAAGGCCATCACCACAGATACCGGCAGTGGCAGCCTTATACATTTCCGTCCAAGCATCATCACACATATCGCCGATCAGCTCCACGTTTGGTTCTCCGTCAGGGCAGCCCCACTCTGCAGGGTCACACCAAAAAGGTGGGTTGAAGTCATCACAAACCATGTCAGAATCACTATTATAATATTCTTCAAAAATTTCCTCAGAAATAACATAGTCATCATCGTAAGACTCCCCATCAGAATTTTCACAAGAACAACTTATATCAACAGGGTTAGCACAGTATTTGTCAGGAAAGAGATATTCACAATAAGCATCTTCGTCACCGGCAAACTCGCCGTAATAAATGCTTTCATTCACCCATTCAATATCCTGAACTTCACCAAGACACCAACATCTCAAAGGCTCATCAAGCTCAATAGAGTCATCTTCATAACCAGGTTTAAACTCTGGCACCCAGTCATCATCTTTAGGGGGGACGACGACGTCAATTCCGCCCTCATGGGCGACAGTATCTACATACACAATCTTGTCCCAATTTTTAATAATAGAAGGATCGATCTTGAATTTTGAAAATTTAGAAGGGTCAATAAATTTATAACCACTGCCTGAAGGGTCGCTTTCTCCATCAACTTCCTCCCCTCCTCCATCCGATCCAGAACCCTCGTCTACAGTGAAGTCCTCGCACCACCATTTGTCTTCCAGGTCAGCCCCAATAGGTGGATCAGTCTCTGCTTCTTCATTTTCTTCACGACCACGGTCACGACCACGATCACGCGAACTTTCACGGGTCTCAACATCACGAGAAATAGGAATCCTTTTGAAAGCCTCTCTCGCCCTGTCAGAAAGCCCATCCACCCCAAAATTCCCGTCAGCTCCAATAAAAACCACTCCCAAAAACACAAACAAAAGCACAAACAAAGCCAAAAGCTTCACAGGATTTGTTTTTAGTTTCATAGAAATAAGGTTAAAAATTTCAACCTCAAATTTACACCAATACCTCAGGGTTTGTCAAAAAACCACTCATACAAAGATTTGTCCGAAGTCATCTCTGGGTGAAAAGCACTGACCAACATATTCCCTTCGCGCACCAAGACGGGGTCGCCGTCGTATGTAGCCAAGACATCGCATCCGTCCCCAACCTGTGTGATTTTTGGAGCACGAATGAAAACAGCCTCAATCTTCACTGCCTCATCGCCAAGCCGCATCTCAACCTCGGTTTCAAAGCTCTCTGTCTGATGTCCATAAGCATTCCGATCAACGGAGATATCTATCAACCCGAGCCCTTCGACCCTAGAATCACCAGTTTTTCGAGCCAACAAAATTGCGCCAGCACATGTCCCAAAAATCTTCCCACCACGCTTAGCCAAGGCCACGATCTCATCTCTCAGACCAAACTCATCGATGATCTTTGAAACAGTCGTACTCTCCCCTCCTGGAATGATCAGCCCGTCTAATCCTTCAAAATCCGTAGCACGCTTAACAAGCACAGGCTCAATCGAGCCCAACCCAGAAAGAGCATCGAAATGCTCCTCCACACTCCCCTGAATGTCCAAAACGCCAAGCTTCATGAAATAAGATTACCAACCCCTCTCCGCATACTTATGCTCGAGTTTGTCGATTTCTTGACCTTCCATGGCTTCCCCCAGTCCCTCTGAGACTCGAGTAACAACAGTAGGATCATCAAAATGAGCAACAGCCTCTACAATAGCTTTCGCTCGGCCAGCCGGATCCGAAGATTTGAATATTCCGCTACCAACAAAAACACCATCACATCCAAGCTGCATCATCATAGCAGCGTCAGCGGGGGTAGCAATTCCTCCAGCCGCAAAATTCACAACAGTCAATTGACCAAGTTCCAAAGTTTCTTTCAACAAGGCCAAGGGAACTCTTTCTTCTTTAGCAAACTTCTCAAGGTCAGCTTCAGGAGCCTTTTTTAAACGATCAATTTCACCAGAAATAATTTTCATATGTCTCACAGCTTCAATCACATTTCCAGTCCCAGCCTCACCTTTGGTTCTGATCATACAAGCCCCCTCGTCAATACGACGCAAAGCTTCTCCCAAACAAGTAGCCCCACAAACAAACGGCACTTTGAAATCACTTTTGTTCACGTGAGCGTATGGATCCGCCGGAGTCAGAACTTCACTCTCGTCGATATAATCAACCTCAAGCTCTTCCAAAATTTGGGCTTCAACAAAATGCCCGATACGAACCTTGGCCATAACAGGTAGAGAAACCTCCGCCATAATTTCACGAATCATTTTAGGGTCACTCATACGAGCAACTCCCCCATCCGCACGAATATCAGAAGGAACCCTCTCCAAAGCCATCACCGAAACAGCGCCAGCATCCTCGGCAATCCGAGCTTGCTCAGCGTTTACAACATCCATAATAACACCGCCCTTCAACATCTGGGCCAAGCCCTTCTTGAGACGCGGAGTGTTTTTTTTAACGTCTTTGCTCATAATTGCAATCTGTTAATTTAAAGCTGCCAAATTCTAGAACTATTTATACGAAATCGCAAATGAAACTTATTATTTCGCAACAAA
>Ga0233431_1003083_pt1 | contig 20981 bp, 19 predicted proteins | sample SI_118_April2016_FD_179867 | JGI IMG/M metagenome (GOLD analysis project Ga0233431, IMG submission 179867) | Seawater microbial communities from Saanich Inlet, British Columbia, Canada - SI_118_April2016_200_MG | ecosystem: Environmental > Aquatic > Marine > Inlet | place: Canada: British... | reverse complement strand
TCGCCCGCCTTCAAGTCGCGCTTGGCGGTGGCCACCACGTCGCCCAGGAAACCCTGGTTGCGTCCGGTGGGCTCGCCGCGCAGTGCGGCCATGGCGACGCTGATGCCCAGTTCCAGCCCGATCAGATGATAGGGCCGCCACAGGGCCGAATAGCGCCCCGATCTATCGGTCAGCATGCCGTAGTCACGAAAACAGTTCTTCACGTATTCGGTGGGCGCTTCGTAAACCACATAAACGCCCCAGCGCAGATTGTTGGGAACGTCGACGCCGTCGCGGTCCCGGCTCGATACCACCTCGACCTGCCCCTTGTGATGCAGGGTCCCACCGTCGGCCTGGGGGATCAGGGTCTGGGCCAGTTTTTCCACCGCACACGGCGGAAATTCCAGACCGCCGGGGGCCGGTGTCAGGCCGGTGGCGTTGGCCACGGCGGCCATTTCAATGCCCGACTTGGTGCCGTCCAGGAACGAATTGAACATCTTGGCGTTCATGCCGCTTTGCGCGGCGCGTTCAGCGGTCAGGCCGTAATGATCCCAAATGGTGTCCGGCGTCGAGGCGTGATAGTTGGGCATATATAGCGTGCCCTTGCCGGCGGCCACCACTTCCAGCCCGCAGGCCCGGGCCCAGTCCACCTGTTCACATATAAGCGCCGGTTGATCGCCATAGGCCATGGCGTATACGACGCCCGCTTCCTCGGCCTTTTTGGTCAGCAACGGACCGACCAGAACGTCGGCCTCCACATTGACCATGACCACGTGCTTGCCCTGTGCGAAACATTGCAGCGCATGATGAATGCCCGCTTCGGGAACGCCGGTGGACTCAATGATCACATCAATGCCGTCGGTACGAATCAGCGCATCGGCGTCGTCGGTGATGAAGGTGGTTTCGCCCGTCAGCGCGTCGGCGAACGATTTGGCGGCGAATTGTTCGTCGGTCCAGTGGACCCGGCGGCAGGCGGCGCGCGCGCCTTCAACGTTCAAATCGGCGATGCCGATCAGATGCATTCCCGGCGTGTGAAGCACTTGCGAGAGGAACATCGAGCCAAACTTTCCGGCCCCGATCAGGCCGACGCGAACGGGATTTCCCTCTTCGGCGCGAGCCGACAGCATGGCGTGCAGATTCACGGCGTTTTCTCCTCCCCTAAATTGGACGTTGCGTCCTTACCCTCCACTATACAAATATGATCCCGCATGGAAAACGTATTCGACACACTTCTCGCCAACGCAACGGCCTTGCGGCTGGGCGTCTTCTTTGGCGTGCTGGCCCTGATGATGGGGCTGGAAGCCCGGTTCCCGCGCCGCGCCCGCGCCCATTCCAGAAAATCCCGCTGGCCTTCCAATCTGGGGATCGTGGCCCTGAATTCGCTGATTGCGCGGGCCGCCTTTCCGGTGGCTGCCGTGGGCATCGCCGCGCTGGGCGAAACCAACGGCTGGGGCCTCTTCAATTCCATCGGATGGCCGTTCTGGCTGACGGTTGTGTTGTCGGTGGTTCTGCTGGACTTCGCCATTTATTTGCAGCACGTGCTCTTTCATGCCGTTCCGGCCCTGTGGCGGCTGCACCGCATGCATCACGCCGACACCGATATCGACGTCACCAACGGCGCGCGCTTTCACCCCATTGAAATCGTTCTCTCCATGATCATTAAAATGGCCGTGGTCGCGGCCCTGGGCGCTCCGGCCATCGCCGTGCTCATATTTGAGGTCGTCCTCAACGCCACCGCCATGTTCAACCACGCCAACTTGAGACTGCCGCCGGGACTGGACCTGTTTTTGCGCCTGTTCATCGTGACGCCGGACATGCACCGCGTTCATCATTCCGCCGAACCGCGCGAAACCCACAAGAATTTCGGGTTCAATTTGCCGTGGTGGGACTACCTGATGGGAACCTACACCGGCCAGCCGGAAGCCGGCCACATCGCCATGACCATCGGCCTGCCGATTTTCCGGAGCCCACGTGAACTGCGCTTCGACCGAATGCTGAGCCAGCCGTTTCGGGAGGGAGGCCCGCCCCCCGACAGCTAGCCGGATAAGGAGCCGGAAATTATGGATAATTCCAAAATCCTTTCCCACGCGACCGCCCACGCCGTCGCGTTCCTCAAAGATCTCGCGCACCGCGATGTTGGCGCGACGGCGACCGCCGGTGAATTGCGCGACGGCCTTGAGCGATCCTTGCCACAGGTTGGCGCACCCGCCGAACAGGTTCTCGACGAACTGGTCCATGACGTGGAAGGCGGCTTGCTGGCCTCGACCGGACCGCGTTTCTTCGGCTGGGTAACGGGCGGCGCGTTGCCCGTCGCGCTGGCGGCCGACTGGCTGACGTCCACCTGGGACCAGAACGCGGCCCTCTATGCCTCCAGCCCCGCCGAAGCGACCATCGAAGAGGTCACCGGCGGCTGGCTGAAGGAACTTCTCGGGCTGCCCCCGCAAGCGTCATTCGCCTTCGTGACCGGGGGGCAGATGGCCAACGCCACGGCTCTGGCCGCGGCGCGGCACCGGCTGCTGCGGAACCGCGACTGGAACGTTGAAACGAAAGGTCTCTCCGGAGCCCCACCCTTGCGCGTGCTGACCAGCGAAGCCCGGCATGGTTCCATCAATCGCGCGGTCCGGTTGATCGGTCTGGGCACCGACGCTATCGAACCCCTTGCTTGTGACGACAAGGGCGGCATCGAACTGAAATCCCTCGAAGCCGCCTTGCACACATCGCCATCCCGGCCAACCGTTGTATGCCTTCAGGCGGGCGAGTTGAACACCGGCGCATTTGATAAGTTTCGCGAGGCCTGCGCCATCGCCCACGCGGCCCATGCATGGGTCCATGTGGACGGGGCGATCGGTCTGTGGGCGGCGGCGAGCGAGGCGTACAGGCACCTGACCGACGGGGTCGAACTAGCGGACTCGTGGACCGCCGATGGCCACAAGTGGCTGAACGTGCCCTACGACTGCGGTTTTGTTTTTGTTGCCGACGTGGCCGCCCACCAGGCCGTTTTCGCCGAACCGACCAGCTACACAAGTGGTTTCTCGGACGCGCGCAGCCAGATGGACTGGAACCCCGAATGGTCGCGGCGCGGCAGGGCCGTGCCGGTCTACGCCGCCATCCGCGCCCTGGGCCGCAGCGGCATCGCCGAGATCGTCGAACGCAATTGCGTCCAAGCCGCCCGGTTGGTAACCGAAATCGGTAATCTGCCCGGAGCCGAAATCCTCGCCGAACCCATCATCAATCAGGGCCTGGTCCGCTTCCACGCCCCAAATGGCGACCATGACGCTCATACCGACCGCGTCATCGCCCGCATCCAGTCCGACGGCGTCGCCTGGTTCGGCCGCGTCACTTGGCACGGAAAACGAGCCATGCGCATATCCGTCAGTAACTGGCGAACCACCGACGCCGACATCGACCAGACGGTAGCCAGCGTCAAAGCCGCGCTGGCCCACTGCAACTGGGTGCAGGGGTAACAGCCGGGCCTTTAGAGCACTTTCCTATTGGTATTGGGCCTACTGGTTTTGTATTACGATTTTCCCGATATGCCTCTTTGCCAAGAACGAGTCCTGCGCCTTTCGTAAATCCTTGAGTTTGAACTCTTGTGCGATGACCGGGCGCAATTCACCGCGCTCAATGTAGTCGATTACGTCGATCAGTATGTTGTCGGATTGGAAGGTTGACCCAAAGAGGGTCAAGTCCCGCAGGTAGAGTGTTCGAACGTCAAGTTCGACGATCGGGCCAGCGATAGCACCTGCCGTGACATAACGCCCACCCCGCCGAAGTGCCGAGAGCATGTCCGGCCATCGCGGCCCCGCCACCAGATCTATCACGGCGTCGAACGCATCCTTTGGAAAAGGGTCTTCGCGTCCAATCGTGTCTTTTGCGCCAAGGTCACGGATAGCGTTGGCTTTGTCCGTCGTTGTCATTGCGGTGACATGTGCCCCGCGGCGAGCGGCAAGTTGAATGGCAGCGGACCCGACCCCACCCGATGCGCCGGTAATCAGCACACGTTCGTTTTTCAAAGCGATACGTTGCAACATGCCTTCGGCCGTGGAGTAGGCACAAGGTATCGAAGCCAATTGGGCATTTGTCCAGGGTGAGCGAATCGGCAAAGCGTCTGCGGCGAAAGTCTTGGCGAATTGCGCAAAGCCGCCGTCACACTCTGATCCAAAAGTCCACGTCGCAAAGGGGCCTCCGGACGCACCGGTCGATTGAAGTGTTCGAACCAAAACGCGTTCGCCGATCCGGTTTTCGGACACCCCCGGTCCCACGGCAACAATCTCACCGCAACAATCGGCTCCCTGTATGCGTGGAAAAGAGATCGGCACGCCCGACCATCCTCCATCGGCGGTGTCGGCCTCGGTGTTGCCTTGCTTTCCGCCGGATGAAGTGCCGCCCCGCACGGACTTGGAATACCAGGCTGTGCGGGTATTGATGTCGGTGTTGTTTACGGATGAAGCGTGAACCCTGATAAGCACTTCGCCTTGATGGGGTTGAGGCACGTCGAGGTCTTCACGCCATTCGAGCTTGTCGAGGCCGCCATGACCGGAAAGCACGACGCCGCTCATCTTCTCGGGAACATTCATCAATCCAACTCCCTCGGAACAAGGGCCTTTACCATCATGACCCGAACGCGGATCAATTTCTGAAATTAAAATCCCTCCGATTACGGTGACAGTTTACCCCATTCCGTTTCCAAGCGGCGGATTACGGACAAGACTACGGCACAAATGCTCCGGTTTCTTTCGCTCCGCCCGGCAAGCCGGGGGCTGTTTTCAGCGTGACGTCTTCCATGGCATTGGACCCGTCCGGCCCCGGTTCAAAGAAGATCGGTTCATCGGCGGCGGCTATCGGAAGGGTGTTCAGGTGCGGGGTGCGGCAGATGTCGTCGCCTTTTAGTCCGCGCCACATGGCGCAATCTTTTTTGGTGACGATGGATATGCCGTGATCGGTCAGGGCTTTGTCGGTGGCGACAAAGGATATGCCGTCGGCGACCAGCGAGGCGACCTGCAAACCGACGGGAAGGGCGCACCCGCCCAGAAGAAGCGGCAAAGCGAAGATGGCGAGAAATCTGCTTTTCAGGCGTGTTGACATATTATCCTCCCGGATTTCCGAATTCAGTCATGAATTTCCGCCCAATGATTTCCTGCCAAACGCAAAACTCATCGGGCTTCTGCGAAAAACGAGAGGGGTGGGGTACTAGCTCAGCCGATACGGAACACGGTAGAGCGCGCGGGCGCTGCGCCGTATGACGGCGGTCACAGCTTCAAAGAGAGAATTTCGGTGACGTATTTCGGCAACAGTTTACGTCTTCCCCCAAACCACCGGGATCAAAGGGGCTTCGCTCCTTTGCGGGTCCGGGCAGAGCCCGGCCTTACTTCGCGTGGCGCTTGGCCGAAGCAATGAAGGCGTCCACGTCCTCGGCCCGCGTGTTAAACGCGGTGACGAGGCGGATGGCTTTGGCGCCGTCGCCGGGCCAGCGGTAGAAGCCGAAACCGTCGCCTTCAAGCCCCTGAATGACGGCTTCCGGCAACTCGGCGAAAATCTCGTTGGCTTGCGGCGTGTACATGAACGACACACCGGGAACGCCTTTCAAGCCTTCCGTCAATTTGGCGGTGGCGGCGTTGGCGTGGCGGGCCAGTTTTAGCCACAGGTCGTCCTCAAGGTAGGCGTCGAACTGGGCGGCGAGGAAGCGCATTTTCGAGATCAGGTGACCGCCACGCTTGCGCCGGAAGGCGAAGGTTTCGGCCATTGCTTTGTCGAAAATTACGACCGCCTCGGCGGCCAGTGCGCCGTTCTTGCTGGCGCCGAAGCACAAGATGTCGACGCCCGCTTTCCAACTCGCTTCCGCCGCGCTGCATCCCAGCGAAACGAGGGCGTTGGCGAAGCGCGCGCCGTCCATATGAACCTTCAGGCCGTGTTCGTGGGCGATATCCGAAATTTCCCGCACCTCGTCCAGCCCGTACACGGTGCCCGCTTCGCTGGCTTGCGCGAAGCTGACGGCGGCGGCCTGAACGTGATGCACGCCGTGATCGGGCGCGCTCAGGACTTCGCCCAGGTCGGCGGCGTGAATTTTGCCGTCATCGCTGGCAAGGTGGGTCAATTTGGCGCCGCCGGTGAAAAATTCCGGCGCGCCGCATTCGTCCACCTGGATATGGGCCTCGGGATGGCAGAAGATTTCGCCGTAAGGCGGGGTCATGACCGACAGGCTGAGGGAGTTGGCGGCGGTGCCCGTGGTCACCAGAAAGACATCGGCTTCGCGTTCGAAAACGTCGGCGATTTTCTTGGTAACGCGCACGCTCAATTCGTCGTCACCGTAGGCGGCGGCCGGGCCTGTGTTGGCGCGCTCGACGGCGGCTAGAATCTCGGGCGCGACGCCCGTTACGTTATCGCTGCAAAAATTCATGACGTTTCTCCGTTCTTTTCTTAGTCGTTCGTGCGCAAGGTTATCTCGCTAAAGCCGCTGCCGTCGGGGTGCGGGAGATGGGCGGTGGTATGAATGGCCTGACCGTCGGCAACCGAGGTGATCAGCCACACTAGATCGGGCTCCCATGCCATTTCCAGGTCATTGGCCGACGGCTGCGCCGCCTGATCGGGATGTGAATGGTAATGTCCGATGATGCGCTTCGGTCCGTCTTCCAGTTTGCGCATCACGTCGAAACGCACCTGGGCCGAGACTTCGAATCGCTTTGCGGCCTCTTCACCGGCCATGTTGGGGCTGCGCTCAACGCCAGTGACCGTCAATTCGCCGCCCGTCTCGCCAAAGCCGACCAGCAGGCCGCAGCATTCTTCCGGGTAGGCGGCCTCGCCCGCCTCGACGATTTCCTTCAACAGAGCACGCGGCAGAAGTATCACGGCGCGGTCCAGAAATTGACGTTGCCGAGAGTTTTTCCCGACGCGAGGTCGATGGCGATGATGCGCGCGCATGAACCCGCCGGGCCGACGCGCACAAAAAGCGTTCCGTCATCGGGCCGCATGTCCTCGACGCGGCAGCCTTCGGCCAGCTTTACGGTGATATCGCCGAAGGGCTTTCCGGGCTCCGCCGTTTCGGTCGGATCGTCCTTCAAACCGAAGAAGGAGAATTCGGGGTCGGATGACCTTTGAATGAGGCCATAGACGAGAAGGACCATCCCAACCACAATTAAAAGACCCATTCCGATCACGAGGCTCTTGAGTGCCTGCATGGTTTCGTACCACTCTGTCTGGCAATGAACACACTGGATGAACAGACCAATTACACCGTTCGCGTGCCCAAGGACAAGACCGGCGCGCGTCTGGATCGTTTGTTGGCCGACGCCCTGGCCGATGTCGGGGCCGATATCTCGCGCACCCGCATCAAACGATTGGTCGAACAGGGCAGGGTATGGCGTGGCGGTGCGGTGGCTGACGACGTGTCTTATCATGTGCGCGCCGGCGAGGTTTACGAGGTTCGGGTGCCCAAGCCCGAACCGGCCATCCCCGTGGCGCAGGACATTCCGCTGAACGTCGTCTATGAAGACGCCGATCTGATTGTCATCGATAAACCGACAGGGCTGGTCGTCCATCCGGCGGCGGGCCACGCGGATGGTACGCTGGTCAACGCCCTGCTGGCTCATTGCGGTGACAGCCTTTCGGGTATCGGCGGCGTGACCCGGCCCGGCATTGTTCACCGGCTGGATAAGGACACCAGCGGCCTAATGGTCGTCGCCAAAAACGATGCCGCACACCACCATCTGACCCGGCTGTTCCACGACCACGATCTGGAGCGGGCCTACTATGCGCTGGTCTGGGGAATCCCCAAATCGCCCGCGGGCGAGATCGAGGGAAATATCGGCAGAAGTCCTGCTAACCGCAAGAAAATGGCCGTCCTGCGGCGCGGCGGAAAAACGGCGCTAACGCGTTATAAGGTAATTCGGGCGCTGGGCGGGATCGCCAGTCTGGTGCGCTGCCAACTGGCGACGGGGAGAACACACCAAATTCGCGTGCACATGACGCACCTTGGTCATCCGGTCATTGGCGATCCGCTGTACGGCGGCGCGCAAAAAGGCCGCCTGCAGGGGGCGTCGGAGGAGCTACTTGATTCGCTTTCGCAACTAAAATCCCAAGCTCTTCACGCATATTTGATCGGATTTGAGCACCCTAATAGCGGGAAATACCTACGGTTTGAGTCCGAAAAACCAAATAAATTCAAGGAATTAGAACAACTACTGGATCGCGACTAACTTTCCTCTATACTTGACTGACGAAGTTGGGTATTATCAGTCCATCGGGTCAAACGTACTGAGTCCAAACGATCGACAAAGATCGACCCGGGTTAGGATACCTCGATGGGAGGGGAATAAAATGGCTGCATCTCTTGCGTTAAGTATCGAAATTTCTCCGGAAAGAAATCTGTCGCGTTACCTTCAGGCGATTCGCAAGTTTCCAATGCTTGCGCCCGAAGAAGAATTCACGCTGGCGAAAAACTGGCGCGAAAAAGACCACGCCGAGTCCGCCCACAAGCTGGTGACCAGTCATCTGCGCCTTATCGCCAAAATCGCCATGGGCTACCGGGGTTACGGTTTGCCGCTGGGCGAGCTGATCTCCGAAGGCAACCTGGGCATGATGCAGGCGGTCAAACGCTTCGATCCCGATCGCGGTTTCCGGCTGGCGACATATGCCATGTGGTGGATCAGAGCCGCAATGCAAGAGTACATCCTGCATTCGTGGTCGCTGGTGAAAATGGGCACGACGGCTGCTCAGAAAAAACTGTTTTTCAACCTGCGTAAGCTCAAGGGGCAGATGCAGGCCATTGAAGAAGGCGACATGACGCCCGAACACGTGACCACCATCGCCGACCGCTTGAACGTGGCGGAAAATGAAGTGGTCAACATGAACCGGCGGCTTTCGAGCCCCGATCATTCGCTGAATGCGCCGATGCGGCGCGACGGCGAGGGCGAATGGATGGATTGGCTGGTCGATGATGGCGAAAACCAGGAAACGCTTCTGGGCGACGCCGAGGAATTGAACGACCGCCGCCGCCTTCTGGCGGGTGCCATGACGACGCTGACCGATCGCGAACGTCATATCCTTAACGAAAGGCGTTTGAAGGATGCGCCGTCAACGCTCGAATTCCTGAGCAAGCAGTACGGAATTTCCCGCGAACGCGTGCGCCAAATCGAAGTGCGCGCCTTCGAGAAGATTCAAAAATCGGTCCGCAACGCGGTCATCAAGCAGCGCGTCAGCGCATAGAGTTATAATCTGGCGTCAAGGGCGCGGACGGTTTCAAATAGAACGTTCGCGCCCGCCGCCAAATCCTCTGAAGAAACCCATTCATCAGCACAATGGCTTCGTCCCGCAAGGCACGGGATGAAGATCATTCCCATGGGCGCGATTCTGGAGACGTGCATGGCGTCGTGGCCCGCCCCGCTGGGCATGTCCAGGTGCGGGCTTCCCAACTTTTCGCAGGCATCTCGGATGGCTCCGCGTACGGCGTCATCGCAAATTGCGGGTTCGGCGTCGCTAACCGCTTCGAAACTGACCTCCAGATCAAGTTCCTTGGCAATGCGTTTGGCGTGCTCCGTCATGGCGGCGATGTAGCTGGCCCGCGCAGGCGTCGAATTGCTGCGATATTCCAGACACATGGAAACAGCGCCCGGAACGATGTTGGATGCGTTGGGTTCCACATCCAGCTTCCCGACGGTACCGACGAAATAGTCGTCATCCGAATTCAACGCCCGGGCCAATTGATCCGCAAGAACGACCAGTTGCGAGGCGCCCAGCAAGGCGTCGCGCCGCATGGTCATGGGCGTGTTACCGGAATGATCCGCGCGACCGGTGAAGTGAATGTTGGTCCGTGAAATGCCAACGATGGCGGTGACGATTCCGGCAGGGATTTTGCCACTTTCGAGGACCGGACCTTGCTCGATGTGGACTTCCACGTACGCTGCGATTTCGCCGGGGCTGCGCAGCGGTCCGGTCAGTTTCGCCGTATTTCCACCCATGCGGTCGATGGCCTGGGCCAGGGTTTCGCCGCCCGGTTCCTGAAACGCCAGATGTTCCGGGCTCAGAACGCCCGCCAGGGCCCGGCTGCCGACGCACGACATCCCATAGGTGCTGGGTTCCTCGGCCAGAAAATCGACGACCTGAAAGCCGTGGCGCAACTTCACCCCGTTGTCGCGAAGCGCGCGGGCGACTTCCAGGCCCGAAAGTACCCCGGCGATGCCGTCAAAGCGCCCGCCGTCGGGCACCGTATCGGAATGCGAACCGACGACGATGGCACCGAGCTCCGGCTGCGAGCCCTCCAGATGACCCGTCAAATTGGCCGCCGCGTCCAGTGACGGGCTGAGGCCCGCCTCGAGGAACTGCTCGCGCAACCACGCACGGCCGGCCACATGCAGGTCGGAAAACGACCGCCGGGTGTACGGGTGTGCGGGATCGGTAATCGCGGCCAGTTCCTCAATGGTCCGCCATAGGCGGTCCTGATTGACAGATCCACCCATATCAGGGACGAACCGGCCGAACGAACTCGCCATCGCCGGGTTGGGAAAGCACGGCACTGCCATCCCACACCAGCTTCCCGCGCAGGAAAGTCCCGCTGACGCGGCAGGTGAATTCCTTGCCGTCGAAGGGGCTCCAATCGGCGACTGTTACGGTCTTGGAGGCATCGAATTTGAACTTTCCGGGCTCCAGAATGGCTAGGTCCGCGTCCGCACCCACCCGGATGTAGCCCTTTTTCGGGTCCATCAGGAAGTACTTGGCCGGCCCTTCCGACAGTAGATTGGCAACTGTGGTTACCGGCAAGCCGTGCTGTTGCACACCGGTAAACATGGCTGGAATGAAGGATTCCAACCCGGGCGCGCCGGATCCATTTTTGAAGATGTTTGGATCGCTTTTTGCCGACAGCGGCCATGGCGAATGGTCCGTCGACACGAAGTCGATGTGACCGGCCGCGACATGGCCCCACATTCCCTCGACCATTTCGCGCGGGCGGATCGGCGGATTGATCTTGCCGAACGCGCCGACGCGAATCATGTCGTCTTCATCCAGCATCAGATAGTGGATGCAAACCTCGACCGTCGCTCTCACACCCTGGCTCTTGTAAGCCTCGCAGATGTCGATGCCGCGCGGGATCGAGCAATGCACGACATGGACCCGGCTTCCCGCTGCCGCTCCCAGTTCGTAAATTTCGGCCATGGCCAGCGCCTCGGCGATGGGCGGGCGGCTAAGGCCGTGGGCGGCGGGGTCTGTTCTGCCTTCGGCCTGAAGTTTTTCAACCAGGAAATCCACCATTTCCTGGTTTTCATTGTGCACGCCGCCGCCGATGCCGGTCGGGGCCAGCGCTTCAAAGGCGGCCAGCATGTCGATGGGCTTGATGCGCGGGAAGCGGACCGGATGGGATTCGTAGGTCGAAAACTTGAACGCGCACGCGCCTGCGTCGACCAGTCCGGGAATGTCCTTTACGCCATCTTCCTTGCGGATGGTGGCAAACAGCCCGACGTCCACATGGGCGTCCCGCTCCACAACGGCGACCTTGGATTTGAAGGAGTCAACGTCGACCACCGCGCCTAACGAATCATAGGGCATGTCGACGATGGTGGTGACGCCGCCAGCGGCCGCCGCTTTGGACGATTGCAAAATCCCTTCGGGTGGTGTCTGGCTGCCGGTATGAACCTGGCCGTCGATGGCACCGGGAAGAACGAAGTGGCCGCGCGCGTCGTATACGTCGGATGCTGCGGGCGGCGTTCCTTCACCGATCTGAACGATTTTCCCGCCGGAAACGGCAACAAAACCATCCTCAATGACCCGCTCGGAAAGAACCAGGTTGCCACGAACGACTAAATCAAAATCCGCCATTTTCACGCCCCATCTGAATAATTGAAATTCCAGCACCATCGAATTAGCAAAGCGCGCGCACCGAATCGCACGCTGCGCGATGCCAGTATCGATCGCCTCGATTGCTCCGGCAGCTTGGCAAGCCTTAATCGAAGGCACAATAGGGTATTGTTCCGATAAGTTAGAGTACGTAAGGAAATTTACCGGAAATTTTTTTCGTCAGACACGCACGCCCAATTTTATGAACAATATCCCATAACATTGCGTTATTCTCTTATCATTAAATTCGATTTGACATTGTGCTGGCGGTGGTGTGAACTGTTCGTTCGTTCTGTCGTTAACGACAGGGATAGAGTTCTGCGATGACACGCATCGGGAATTCGGGGGAAATAGAATTTGTTGGTTTTTCGCGATAACCAGAAAAACGTGTTGCCGGCCCTGGATATGGGCGGTGGTTTTTTTGCGGCGAACATCGACAGTCCTTCCAAAACATTTTGCGTTTCATTTGCGGCGTCTTTAAAGACTTCGCGCCTTTCGCGTGGATAATTAGCAGAGGGAAGGTTCCGGGAAGTCCAGGTGTTTTAACGGATTGCCCGTGAATCGTTAGCAGAAACGTTCAACAACAGTCGGAGGTAATTATGCGCAGTATCAAATCAATTGGCTTGGCGGCGATCCTTGCTGTGGGCGTCAGCGGCGTTGCTTCGGCCGCCGAATTTACTCTCAAGTACAATGATCACGATCCACTGGGCGGTATGCGTCCCAACTTCCTCAAGAACGTCTGGCTTCCGGAGATCGAGAAGCAGACAGGCGGCAAGGTCAAGATCCAGGACTTCTGGGGCGCGGCTTTGCTCGGCTCCAAAGAGGAAATGAAGGGTATTGGCGGCGGGGTCGTCGACATGGGCTTCATCTTCCCCGGGCACTATCCCAAGCAACTCGTTGCCCACTCGGTTTTCAACCTGTTCCCGCGCGGACCGAAGAAGTTCACTGACATGGTCAAGCTGTATCGCCGGGCCTATGCCGAGGTTCCCGAGTTGTCGGCGGAATTGAAGAAAGTCAATCTGAAGACGATCATGTTCACGGCCGGCCTTCCCGGTGCCTTCGTCGGCAAGAAATCCCTCAAGGGCTTGGCCGATATCAAGGGCGACAAGTGGCGCGCTGGCGGAAAATGGAAACTGAAATACCTTGAGAACGCCGGTGCCCTGCCGGTGGCCGTTCCCTGGGGCGACGTGTATGTGGCTCTGCAAACCGGCACCATCGACGGCTGCTTCACCAACTACGACGGCCTTCACCTGATGAAGTTCGACGAAGCCGCCCCGAACCTGTTGATCTCCAAGGACCTGTGGTACGCCACGCCGTTCATTCACCTGATCAATGCCAAGAAGTTTGACAGCCTGCCCAAGGACGTGCAGGCCGGCATCGAAAAGGCCTCAGCCATCGCCGAAACCAAGTTCAGCGCTGTCTATGAATCTGCCTTCGACAAGGTCAAGGCCGAGCAGCTGGCTTCCGGCTACAAGGTCCACGTTATGTCCGACGCCGATGTCGCGGCATGGGCAAACCCCGCAAAGTTGTCCAAGTTGCAGGCGGAGTGGGTTGCCTCTTCCGAGAAGGCTGGCCTGAAAACGGCTGCCAACGTCATGGCGAACATCAAGAGAATCCTTGGGGAGATTCTTGCCCAATAGGGTAACGGTCACCTCTGGATAGAACGTGCCAGTCCTCGCCGCCACCGGGAAGCCCGGGGGTGGCGGGGATTTGGTGCCTTGGTTCACCGCATGAGATGTAACCCTGCCCATGAAAAATTTCCTGCATAGGACCAACAGTGTGCTGTCCGGCTTCGCCGGGTGGCTGATGTTGGCCATGATGATCCTGTTGATCACGGACATCGTGTTCCGCACCATCGACATGCCCTTGCATAGCTTGGCGGAACTGTCGGTCTTCGTCATGATGATTGTCATCTATGTAGGATTCGCCCGTTGCGAGGAGCATCGGGAACACGTGGGGTTGGAATTCGTCCTCATCATGCTGCCGAAAAAACCGCGTCGCATCCTGATTGCCGTCAGCCAGTTGCTTGCTGCGGCCACCATCGGTTTGTTGTTTTATACGGTCACCACCAACGCTTGGGGGGCATTCCAATCAGGCGAAGCGATCGAGGGTCTTGTCGATCTGCCCATCTGGCCGACCAAGTTCCTCATGGTGGTTGGTATGTTGTTTTTCTTTCTTCAGGGACTGGCGAACCTGGCCGAAGACCTTCGTCCCTTCCGCAAGAATGCACCCCCGAAGATAAAGAGAATTAGACCATGGATTTTTTAACTGGCGGCATTCTTTGCATCGTTGTTCTTCTGGCGATCATGGCCATGGGCATGCAGATTGGCTTGGCCTTTCTGTTGGCCGGTTTCATTATCTGCGTCATTCTTTTGGGATTTGATGGTTCGCTGGTTCTCCTTGGCCAGTCGGCATATTTCTCCATTGCCTCACCCACATGGGCGGCCATTCCGCTGTTCATCCTGATGGGGGCGTTTGCCTCCAACGGCGGTTTGGCGCGTCGCGCCTATGACGGTGTTCATGCCCTGAGTCGCAAATTGCCCGGCTCCTTGTTGGTAGCCACCTGCCTCAGTTGCGGGGTTTTCGGGGCCGTTTCCGGTTCATCCATCGCCACCACGGCCATTTTCGGCAAGATGGCGCTGCCGGAAATGAACCGCCTGAAATACGACAAGTCCCTCTCCATCGGGTGTATCGCCTCGGCGGGGACGTTTGCGTCCATGATCCCGCCCTCCATGATGATGATCATCTATGCCCTGTTCACCCAGCAATCCATTGGTCGGCTGTTCGCGGCGGGTATCGTGCCGGGTTTGATGACGGCCGTCGTCTACACGATTCTCATCATCGTCCTGGTAAAACGCAATCCCAAGCTGGCACCCATGTCGGCCCACGAGGACGAGGAGCAACCCGTGGGCGTCCACCGGGTCATGGAAGCCATGCAGATGTGGCCGGTTTTGCTCATCGCAGTCGTCGTCCTGGGCGGCCTCTACACCGGCATCTTCACCCCCACCGAGGCCGCCGCCGCCGGCGCCCTGGTGACTTTGGCCTTCGGGTTCATGAGCCGCACCTTCAAGAACATGAGCGACGTGACCGAGGCCATGCGGGATTCCGCCAACGTCACCGCCATGCTGTTCCTGATCAACGTGGGTGCCCTGTTCTACAGCCGGGTGCTGGCCGTCACGCGCCTGCCCACAGAAGTCACCATGATGCTGCAAACCTGGGACGTGGCCCCCATTTTCATTCTGCTGGGGATCATGGCCATCATGTTCTTCCTGGGAATGATTATGGTTCCCGTGGGCATCTACGCGCTGACCCTTCCCATTGTCATGCCCATGCTGCAAAGCCTGGGGTACGATCCCATCTGGTTCGGCGTCATCGCCCTCAAGTTGACGGAAATCGGAGCCATCACGCCGCCCGTTGGGTTGAACGTCTTTGCCATCAAGGGGGTCATACCAAAGGCGATGGATACCTCCCTGGAAGATATATACAAGGGGTGCCTACCTTTCCTCCTGTGCGACATCGTCGTGCTGGCGTTGCTGGTGATGTTCCCCGTGATTTCCTTGTGGCTACCCAACGTGCTGATGGGCTAGACGAAAGCGCCTCGCTGATGACCAGGCCCCTTAACTCGCGGCAGATCGAAGCATTCCGGGCGGTCATTCTGACCGGCGGGATGACGGCGGGCGGGGAAATGCTGGGCATATCGCAGCCCGCCATCAGCCGCCTTGTGCGCGATCTGGAAATCGATCTGGATCTTAAACTATTCCAACGCAACGGTGCGCGGATCGTGCCCACGGGCGAGGCACTGATCCTGTATCAGGATGTCGAACGTTTGTTCATCGGCAGCGAGAAAATCCGCGAATCCGCTATGGCCATCCGCAATCTGCGTTCCGGCAGCCTGCGCATCGCCGCCATGCCGGATATATCCCTGGGCTACCTGCCCAAACTGGTCCGCAATTTTCTGGAAAACCGGCCCCGGGTTTCGGTGACCATCCATTCGGATATGTCGATCAACGTGATCGACCTCATTTCCAAAAGCCAGTTCGATATCGGACTTGCCTTCGCGCCGGGGGATCAGGCCGGGGTCGAAGTGCGTCCGCTACCGGTTCCCGAAGCCGTTTGCGTTTTGCCGATCGGACATCGGCTGGCCGACCGGCAGGTCATTCACGCCACCGATCTGAACGGCGAGGACTTCATTTCCCTAAGCCAAAGCAGCCTGTTGCGCGTGCAAATTCAGACCGCCCTGCAGGCCGCCGACGCCCAATGCAATTTTCGCATCGAGACGCGCTACGCCGGAACCGCGATCGCCTTCGTCGCGCAGGGTTTGGGGGTGACCATCGTCGACCCGTTCGCCATATCCCAGGTCGGTCTGGAACGGGTCGTGCGCAAACCGTTCAGGCCGCGCATCGGTTATGAATCATCCATCGTCTTTCCCGCCCAGCGGCCCAAATCGGGGCTGGCCGAAGAATTCGCCGAAGAGGTGCGCCAGTCCATGGAGCGCGATTTCGGCAAAAGCGAACACTAGAGCATTGAGAGTAGGAATCTGAAAAATGAGCGGACGCATTCTTGTCATCAATCCCAATTCCACCCAGGCCGTCGCCGGTCATCTGGACGAAGCGCTTGCCCCGCTGGGCGTGCCCGGCGGTCCGGTCATCGAGTGCATTAGTCTGGCCGACGGCCCTCCGGGCATCGAAACGCAGGCCCACATCGAAAGTGTCGTGCAACCCATAAGCCGCACCATCAAGGAGCGCGAGGATGATGTCGATGCTTTCGTCATCGCATGTTACAGCGACCCCGGCCTGCAAGCCGCCCGCGAGGCCACCAAGCGCCGCGTCTTCGGTATCGCCGAATGCGGTATGCTCAGCGCGTTGACTCTGGGCGAACGCTTCGGCGTGATTTCGATCCTGGCGGGGTCCATCCCGCGCCACTTGCGCTATGTTCGCGCCCTTGGCCTGAACGACCGTTTCGCCGGCGATATGGCCATTGGTCTCGGCGTTGTCGAATTGTCGGATGACGCCAAGGTGCTGGAACGCATGATCGCGGTGGGCAAGCGCCTGCGCGATGAATGCGGCGCGCACTCGGCCGTGATGGGATGCGCCGGTATGGCGCGGTTCAAAGCCCGCGTTGAAGAAGCCGTCGGCATTCCGGTGGTCGAACCCACACAGGCCGCCGTCACCATGGCCATGGGTGCCGTGCTTCTTGCTGCAAATTGATAGCCACTAACGAACAAGGAAAAAGAAAATGGATCTTGGTTTACAAGGAAAACGCGCCCTGGTTCTGGCTGCGGCTGGTGGGCTGGGTGGCGGCGTCGCCGAGGCTTTGGCCGCCGAAGGCGCGCGCGTCGCAATCTTTGATTTCGATGGCGACAAGTTGGCGGCCCACGCCGCACACCTCAAATCCACGTACGGCACCGACGTCGAATTCTTCGTCGGCGATATCGGCGACATCGACCAGTTGGAAAATGCGCGCGCCGAAACCGAAAAACACTTCGGCGGCATCGACATTCTGGTCAACAACACCCCCGGTCCGCGTCCCGGCCCGTTGCAGGGGGTTACCGACCCCGACACCTGGCGCAAGCAGTTCGAGGTCATGGTGCTGAGCGTTATCGAATTATCGCGGCGCGTTGTTCCCGGCATGAAGGAACGCAAATGGGGCCGCATCCTGACCTTAGCGTCATCCAGCGTTATTCAGCCCATCCCGCACCTGACGATTTCCAACGTGCTGCGCTCGGCGCTGGTGGGGTGGAGCAAGACGCTCTCAACCGAGCTCGCCGCCGACGGCATCACCGTCAACATGGTTTTGCCGGGCCGCATCCATACCGAACGGGTCGATCAGATCGACGCCGCCAACGCCGAAAAGGCGGGCAAGACGTTCGAGGAATTCCGCGCCGACGCCCTCAAATTGCTGCCCATGGGGCGCTTCGGAACGGTTGCTGAATACGCCGCCATGGTCGCCTTCCTGGCGGGCGAACCGGCCAGTTACGTCAGCGGCTCGCAGGTCCGGGTCGATGGCGGTATGATCCGCTCAGTTTGATTTGGGAGAGAAATAAAATGTCCAAGCCGCGCGTTCTCGTCACCAATCTTCCGTTCGCCCACATCAACCCCAAGCCCCTTGAAATGCTTGAGGAGGCCGGGGCCGAGGTGGTTCTTAATCCGCTGGGCCGGCCATTGGGCGAAGACGAATACGCCGAAATGCTCAAGGGCTTCGACTATTTGCTGGCGGGTGTCGAGCCGGTGACCGGCAAGGTCATGGACGGCGAACCCAACTTGAAACTGATCGCCCGCATCGGCATCGGCATCGACGCCGTGGACCTGCTGGCCGCCCGCGAGCGTGGTATCCCCGTCACCCACACGCCCGACGGGCCGTCGCCTGCCACCGCAGAACTCACCATCGCGTTGATGATGGATGTGGCGCGCGGTGTGGGGCAGGCCGACCGCGCAATCCGCGCCAAAGGCTGGAAAAAGTTCGTTGGCGTGCGGCTGGCCGAAAGCACCGTGGGCGTCATCGGCGTGGGGCGTATCGGCAAGCGGGTCATTCGCCACTTGAAGGGCGGCTTTCCCGGCGTGCGCATCCTGGCCAACGACATCGAGCCCGACGAGGCGTTCGGCAAGGAACTTGATATCGAATGGACCGACAAGGAAACCATCTACAAGACGTGTGATTTCGTCACCCTACACGTGCCACGCACGGCGCTCACCATCAACCTGATTGGTGATAAGGAATTTGCCATGATGAAACACACGGCCCGCCTGCTCAACCTCGCGCGCGGCGGCATTGTGGATGAAGCCGCACTTGCCAACGCCTTGCGTAGCGGTGAAATCGCGGCGGCCGGCATTGATGTCTTTTCCGCCGAACCCTACGTCGGCGAACTGTCGGAACTCGAAAACCTGACCATGACCTGCCACATGGCCGCCAACACCCCCGACTGCCGTCTGGCAATGGAAAGCGGCGCGGTGGCCGAGGTTATCAGGCTGATCGAAGGCAAGCCGCTTGGAATTCCGGTCGCGGAGATCGAATACGAAAGGGCGGCTGGCGCGCTGAAGTAACCCACAAGCTGCGGTTTTTTTGGACCATCGGCTATTCATCCAGTGGCAAGCCGCTGGGAACGTTTTGTGGCGCTCCGAGGCGGCCTTTCAGGCCTTTCCCGTCGGTCAACGTCCTTAGGAAAGCGATCAGGTCGGTGACTTCCCGATCGGTCAGGTCGACCGGTTCAAGCTCGTTGGCGGCAATGATGGACGCTTGTTCGACCGTATTCTCGAAGACCAGAAAATCGACCTTTGCTAGTCTGGCTTCGGGCGGCAGGATCGTCTGGCCGGGGTCGTAGGTGCGAAACGCCGCCACCGGGTTCAGGTGATGACGGACGACGGCTTCCAGCGTTCGGTAGGCCCCCGTGTGGCCATAGGGGGCGCTGATGGCCACATTGCGCAAACTCGGGGTGCGGAATTTGTGTGAATCCTCGCGCTCATCCGTTTCATTGATGCGTCCACGGTCGCGGACGACGGGATCGAACATGCGCGTTCGGCCCGGTCCGAACTGGGGCATGGCGATGGCGTGAAATTCGTGGTCGGTCTGGAATTTCCCGGAATGGCAGGCGGCGCATCCACCCTTGCCGTAGAAGAGTTCGAGGCCGCGCTTTTCGATCACGCCGAATGCTGCTTCGTCGCCACGCAAATAGGCGTCGAAGGGACTGCTATCGGCGCGCCATTCGGAATTGACGAAAGCGCCGATGGCGTTGGCGATATGGGTAATCGAAATGTCGGTGGCCTTTTTAATGTCGGCGAAGGCGTCGCGAAACAGAGGAAGGTACTCGTTGATGGCCTGAATACGCTCGACAAGGATGTTCCAGGCATAATCCTGCCGCCGCAAAATCGCCCGGGCCACAGGGTTTTCACTGGTCTGGCCGGCCATTTCCACTTCCGACAGCAGGGGAAACAGCGCCTGAACCGCCGTGACGGTCGTCAAGCCTTCGGGCAGGAATTCCTCGGCCGGGCTGTTGAAACCGGTTGCATCGGTGGGGTCTTCGAAAACCCGTCCGTCGTGGAACAACCGGGTGAATTCCCGCGCGCCCAAATTAAACAACGTCGGTGAATGGCGGGGGATGCGCCGGTTTTGCGTGATGCCGGGCTCGCCGAATACCCTTTTCGGCCCCAATCCAACGCCGCCTTCGCCAACGCCCAGCGACAATCCGTCCGAGCTCGCGTGGTCGTGGTGATGACAAGTGGCGCAGGCGATGTTCTGGTTGCCGCTTAATATTTTGTCGTAGAAAAGAAACCGTCCCAGTGCCGCCTGGGCCGCATCGACCGGGCGATAATCCGCGTTGGTAACGGCGGCCGGAAGCTCGGCGGCCATGAGCGCCGATCCCGTCGACAGGACGACGAGCAGGGAAAGAAAATTGGATCGAAAGGTTTTCGGCATCCGGTCGTCTCTATCAGCAATTTCGTATAATATACCTCATAAATCTCGCTTGATAACCGGAGAGCGTCGATGCTCAGGCCATTTCTACCCATCCTTGGTTTGCTGATAGCGCTTTGCTGGACGGGGCCGCTCATGGCCGACATCCAGAAGGCCCGCGATCTTATGGACGCCAGCAAGTTCACCGAAGCGATGGCCGAACTGCTGCCCGCTGCGCAAAGCGGAAACGCCGATGCGGAAGAGCTAATCGGCGTGATGTACGCCATGGGTCTGGGCGTTGTGCGCGATGACGAACGCGCCTTCGAATGGTATCTGCGCTCGGCCCTGCGCGGCCATCCCGGCGCGCAGTCGGGCGTTGGCTGGTACTACGAAATCGGTCGCGGAATGCCCGCCCCGGATCTGGTGCGAGGGCTTATGTGGTACGTGCTGTCGGCCATCGGCGGCGACCCCGACGCGGCCATCTCGCAAGAGGAAATCATCAAAAAGATGACGCCCGAACAAATCGAGCGCGCTCATATCCTCGTCGATGATTACAAGGGCAACCTGTACCCCTTCGACTAGAAATTGTGCTCATGAACGGGAGTCGCAGAACGGCCAAGATGTCTGCTTGAAATGGGTTTCCGACGGTGCGACGGGCACGGGGCACTAGTCCGGGAATAGCCAGGAGGCGATATCGAGTGCTGGCGTCTTCTAGGCTTCAATATTCGCCCCCAAGCACCATATATCCTCTTTGGAGTGGGCCATGACAGTGGGGGGAATGGAACATGCCGGTA
>Ga0233431_1003080_pt1 | contig 20985 bp, 11 predicted proteins | sample SI_118_April2016_FD_179867 | JGI IMG/M metagenome (GOLD analysis project Ga0233431, IMG submission 179867) | Seawater microbial communities from Saanich Inlet, British Columbia, Canada - SI_118_April2016_200_MG | ecosystem: Environmental > Aquatic > Marine > Inlet | place: Canada: British... | reverse complement strand
TAAGATTGTTGTTAAGAAAAAAATTAAAAAGACTTTGAAAGTTAATGTTGGGTTTGTTAAGAATAAAGTTCAGAGTAAAATTAAGGCACTTCATGCTGAGATGAATGGTGATGATAAAGTTTCTAAGGTTGTTGCTGAGCGCGGGAAGATATTGGAGAAAAAGGCGAATGGTGAGAAGTTAGATAGTCCTGCTATGAAGATAGCTAGTTTGGCTGAGGAAAGAGAAAGGACAAAATTCCATTTGAATGACGATACTAAAAAGAAAAAGATTAATAAGGATGAGTGGATAAAAACTGGAATTGAGGGGTTTGATGGCCTTATGGAAAATGGTATTCCAAAAGGGGTTTCTTTACTTGTGGCTGGTGGTCCGGGAACTGGTAAAACGATTTTTTGTTTACAAACTGCGAAAAATGCTTGTTTAGATGGAAAGAAAGTTTTGTATATGACTTTTGAGGAGAGTGAGGATAGATTAATTAAACATATGGAAGATTTTGGGTGGAAACCAAAAGAAATGATAAAGAAAAATAAATTTATGGTTAAGAGATTTGATCCGTTTGATGTTACACGTGCTGTAGAAGCGATGTTAGAAGAAAGTAAGGGTGAGTTATTGATTAAAGCTGATCCTATTATTATTCCGAAGGGATTTAATCCAGATATAATTATTGTGGACTCGCTTTCAGCGATTGCATCTGCATTTGTTGGTAAGGAAGAAAGCTATAGAATTTATATTGAACATTTGTTTAGATTTTTTGAAAAGTCTAAAGCCACTGCATTTTTGATAACAGAGATAGTTGAACTTGCTAAAAGTTTAACAGAAGAGTTTTTGGCTGATGGTGTAATTGTTTTCTATCATGTTAAGCGTGGAAATATGCGTGAGCGAGCAATAGAAATTTTAAAGATGCGTGGAGCAGGACATGATGATAAGATAGTTGCTCTTGAGATAGATGGTGAGGGGTTGCATGTTTATCCTGAGCAAGAAGTTTTCGGAAGTGTTGGAGAGAAAGAGTAGGCATCTGTAAAAAAAGAGGTTAAGAATGTGCTTTTTTTCTAGTATTTTTTTTGCTCTTTTTCTTAGGTTTTTGTTTTGTCGTTCTCTTTATTGTTTTTATTTTGACTGCTTTTTTTCGTGTTATTTTTCTTTTAGTAGTTTTTCTTTTTAAAACTTTTTTCTTAGTCTTGGTTTTCATTCTTTTTCGTCTCTCTGCTATTCTTGTTTTTAATATTGTCTTTTCTTTGTTTTGTTTTGTTATGTGCTCTTTTTTTATTTGTTCTTTTCTTTCGTGGTGGTTTTCTTGTTTTGTGTTCTGTGGTGAGACTTTCTTTAAACCAAGCATTTTGAATAGTGATGGTGGATCATTTAAGGTTTTTGATAGTTCGTGTTCTTCTCTTGCAATTTCTCCATTTCTTTTTCGATAGCTGTTCATTTTTGCTTTGTACAATGATTGTGATATTGATCCTTTGTTGAATCTATCATCTTGTGCTTTTTTTATTAAGTTTACTAAAACATTTTCTTCTATTTTTATCATTAGTATTTTTCGTTTTGTTGTGTAGATATAAATCTTTTCATAGAAAATAGCTAGTATGGTTATAATTAATATTATTCCTAATGTTATGTATATCCAATTTGATTTTACAAAATCTAGTGTGTTGTCTTTTACAGCGTTATATTGTGCTTCTATAATTGTATTTTTTGCTTTGTCTTCTTCGATGTGTTCGTGTGCTTGTTCTATGAATAATTCTGTTTCTTCATATCTTTCATATGAAAAACTTTCTTTTGCCTTTTCAAATAAAGCATTTGCTTTAATTGATTCTGTTTCAGATTCTTCTATAATTATTTCTAATGCGCGTATAGAATCTGATATGTTGTATGTCCAGCTTTTTCTGAAAGATATTTGTTGAGATTTTTCAAATGCGTCCTTGTAATTATTTTTCCCTAATAGATTTTTTGATTCTATTAAAATATCGTTTAGATATGTTGTTGTGAAATTTAATTTTTCAAGTTCGGAAATGTCTTTTTCAGCTTGTGATATTGATGAGGTGGCATTGATTTCGGTTATGTCTGAGTTGTTTGCTATAATAAATCCAGTTGGGCTATTCATTGAAATGTCAGGAATGAGTCCACTGATAGCTATTGCTAATAGTAATGTCGGTAGTATGAATGCAATTATTTCTCCTTTTGATTTTATCATAGTGTTTTCCTCTTATCTTTTGCTCGTAAATATTACGTATACATATTAAATTGGTTTAGTATTATCTATAGCTGTTCTGCAGTAAATATTATATATATTGATTAAGTTGGTTTAGTATAAATTACCATCCAATTATTTTATTCTTTATCTTACCTTTTAACTTTCTTAAATGGTGTTTTATTTTTCCTTTTGTTGGTAGTTTTTTAGTTAATCTATTGTGATTGTATTTGTGTATTGTTTTTAATCGGAATTTTATACTTGCTATTAATTTCCTTTTTTGTTTATCGAAATCTGGAAGTTTTAATTTTTTCTTTTTGGGTTTTTTGAATATTTGTTTTGATGCTATTCCAATTTGTTTTGTGGTTATTTGCTTTTTTATTTCTTCGTGTTGTTTTAGTATATTTTTTTTCGCATATTTACTTATTTTTTTATCTGGTATTTCTTCTTTGTCTTTTGGAATTTTTTTTCCAAATAATCTTTTTAATTTATTGAATGTTCCCAATCCCATTTCTTCGAACATCAGATTCTTTGCTAGTTTTGCTTCTGATAATGCTATTTGTTCTTCTATTTCTATTTTGTTTGTACTGTATTGTTCAAATCTTTGTTGATATGTGTGTGGACCTATAGTTCTTTTATTGAAATATGATTCTTGTAGACTTTTTATTAAATCTGTTGCTCTTAGATATTCTTCTTTTAATTCATCTAATTCTCTATTTAATTTTAATAATTTTCTTCTTCGTGATCTTAATTTTAATCGGTTTGTTTGTATTTCACTTAATTTTTTATTATAATCTTCAATTATTGATTGATATTCTAGTGGTCCTAATTTTTTCTTTATAAACATTTTTATTTGTGATTCTTTTATTAAATCTAATATTTTATTTTCTAACGAATCTAGATTCTTTATACTTCTTGTTAACATGTATAATTTATATTTTCTATAACCGAGTATTGATAAAAATCCAGATGTTATTAGTCCTAGAAGTGTTAAGTACCAATAGTTAACCATGAGCTTTATATAATTTATTTTACCGCGAGTTTCTAATGTGTAAATTATTTCAGCTTCTTTTAATCTTGATAATGCTGTTTCAAAGTCTTCTCTTTCAAATGCTGCTTTTGCCATTCCTAATAGTTTTTTAGTTTCTGTTACCGAGATGTCACTTGCTTCTGAATTGAAGATATTATTTGAGATTGTTTCTATTAAGTCTTTTGATGTAAATGCGGTTTCTTTTAGATAGTTTAATCGTTCTGTTAATTGGTTTGATAGTTCGTAGTTTTCATTTGTATATGCATCTTCTATTTCAGAAATTAGATTTTCTATACGAGTGGATGGTATTTCGAATTTTTCAAATTCATTTAGAATTTCTTTTGCATCTTTTAATCCGGATACAACTTCTTTTTCACTCACTTCTCTTACTGTAAGGTCTGCGTATAATGTATTTTTGTAGGACGTTGTGTATGTTCCTACTTCTTTTCCACTGATTTTGAATGTTAGTAGATGTGTTTTCTTTGACATATATGCTGGTGGATAAACAGAGACATAAAAATATTCTGTTTCTTCTAGGTCGACTTTTGAAATTGTTTTAGGAGAAATTACTATGTACTGTGATGGGAATCCTGTTATTTCTAATGTTAATTGTTCTAGTGTGAAATTTAATCTTGTATTTTTTATAGGGACTTGGAACGTTGTGTTTTCTCCTCTTACAACATCGAATCGTCCGAATTTTGTTATTGATGGAGTAGATATTGGTACTAGTCCGCTTCCTCCAGGGCCTGGTGTGTTAACTACTATTACTGCAGGTGAACCTACTGTTACATTTTTGCTATCAGTTGCGCCGATTTCTTGGGTTGTGTTTGTTGTAATGGTTATGGATGTGTCTTCTTCTGTTGTTCCGATGGTTACTTTTAATGTGTTTGTTGCTGATTCTCCGATAGGCAAATTTCCTATTTCTCTATTAAGACTTCCTTGAGTTACTGACCATCCAGATGGAAGTGTCCAGTTTAACCAAGTGCCGATTGCGTCTTGTGTTCCGTAATTGTTTATTGTTGCGATTAAGGTTACGTCTTCTTGATTAATATTTACTTCAGGATCATATGTGTCAATACTGATAGTTAGGTATGGCCCGTTTGAATTTAATACTCTGATTTTTTTGTCTATTGTTTGTGTAGATGGGACAGCATATTCTGATGTTGTGTTGGTGGTGTTGACAGTTATTGTTATTCTATATGGAAGTTCTGTTCCTGCTGAATAACCAGTTGTGTTTGCAGTTACGTTGAAAGTTTCTGATCCGGAAGAATTTGATAAATTGAAAGATAGTGTTTCAGAACTACCATTGAAAGTTATTTTACTATTGTTTGAAGTTAAACTAATATTTAGCCAATAGTCTCCTGTGTTTTCTAAAGTTAAGTTTCCTACTGAGAAAATCTGGGTATCTGTTATTGTTATTGATTTGGTATCTGGGATGGTTGTGGAATTTGTCCATGTTTTATCGCGAGTAACTGTTATGTTTGTTGTGTCTGTGGTGTTTGAGTTTCCGGTGGAATCGTTAGCAACTAATCTGAAAGACCATGTTCCGTTTGTTGGTGTGAATGTTACATTGAAACCAGTTAATGATCCAGTGGTGTTGTCCATTGTTACATTGGACCATATTGTTTCATTTGTTCTTCTGTATTGTAATATAGCAGTGTCAAAATTATAATTGTCGCTTATGTTTGCAGTTATGTTTATTGTTGTTGATGGATCTAATAATGTTGTAGTGTTAGGAATGTAAGTTAAATTATCGATTGTTGGTGCTGTTGTGTCTGTGATAGTGAAATTCCATTGAGTTGTATTAACGTTTCCTAATCTGTCAAAAGCATAAAATTTACAGTAAACTAATCCTGGTGTTGTGTTACCAGAATATATTGTATAGTTTGTCCAATTCGCTGATGTTAGTAAAATTTGACTTGAGTTTGTAGCTGTGCCTGTTTCATTGTGTTCTACATAACCGTAATCTAAATTTAGATTGTCTGACCAATTTGCATAGCATGTTATATTTACTATGTCGTTTGCAGATATTGGTGTTGAATTAAATATTGAATATGTTGGTGGGTTGGTGTCGACTGTGAAGTATGTTAAAACAGAAGAACCCATGTTGTTGTTAGTGGATGTGTCGTTGGCGTAGAATGTTACGTTATGTAAACCGTCAGAGACAGTGGATGTGTTGTTCCATAGTTTTGATGATGTTAAGTTTTCTAATGAAATGTTTGATGCACTGTTTAAAGAATAACCAGCCCAACTTATATTTTCATTTGTTGTTATGTTGAATAGTACAGTAGAGCTGGTATGGTTGGAATTGTTTGTGGGTGACCAAATTGTTATTGTAGGAGAAGTTGTATCTCCTGATGTTGTATCTATTGTGAACCATACTGTAGAAGAATCTTTCATATTTCCATAAGAATCGTTAGCATAGAATGTTATGTTGTGTGTTGTGGTGTCTGGTATGTTTTCTATATCAGCTGACCATTCGGTTAGAGAAGTGTTTGTTAATGAAATATTAGCTGTTCCGTTTATGGAATATCCAGCCCATGATCCTGTTTCGTTTAGGGTTATGGATAATGTTAGGTCTGTTTGTGTGTATGTTGTGTTAGAAGGGTTGTTAATTGTTAATGTGGGGGAAGTGGAATCTGTTGTATATGATCCTGAGTAATTTGTTGTTGCTGATTCATCAAGTTCGTCGTAAATGAATGCATACCATGTATGAGTAGCAGAATCAGATTCTGCAGAGAATGTACAACTAATATTTGCTGTACCTGTTGTGTTGCAATAATGTTCATCATTACATCCTGCAAAAGTAGCAGATGTGGAATTACAAACAAAAATTGTTATTTCTTGTCCTGTGTCTTCGTCAGATGCAATTACTGAAACATTTACAATTGCCCCGCCTGGTATTGTAGTTGCATTATCGCTAGCAGATGTAAATGTTGGTAATTGATTTATGTTTACTGTTTGACTTTGTATTGCTTGATTATTTCCTGCATCATCTGTTGAATTATATCTTAAGTAATTTTGTCCTCTATCGGAGGAATTGAAAGTTATTGTTCCTCCATTGTCTATTGTGGTGGATGGTGTGCAGGTATTGGTAGTGTCGGTGCAATATTTTGTTATAGGATCTGAATCAATATTATCTGTTTCAGTTATTGTTATTGTATATGGTGGTGTTTGAATAATACTTGCACCATTATCAGAAGTTGTAGGGTTTGTGTAATCTAGATAAAAATTAATATCTAAGTTTTGGGATGTTGATTGTCCATTTTCTAATGAGTCTCTACAAGAAATATATCGTGTGTGGTATCCTTGTGATGAGATATCATTAATTTGGCAATTAGCAGTTGTTCCATCTATTGTACAGTCATTACTCATACTACTATAGATGACATCGCTGGATGACCATCTACAAACCATATTTGTTTCTCCAGTTATATTGATTTCTGTTATGCTGTCGTCGTTTGTGTCAAAATAGCTTGGGGTCGTATCACCAGCTACATTTGTTATTGAAGTTGTTGGTGGGGTGGAATCTGTTGTATATGATATGTTTACATCTGAAGAATAAACGGTTCCGTCGTATAAGCGACAAAATTCTGTGTGACTTGTACTGTCAGATGCTGTTGAGAAAGTACATGTTAGTGCGTAAGGATGCGTTGAGTCTGTTAATGTTCCACCAGTACAATTTGTGTTAATAGCGGTGGGTGCGTTGTCTTCAGCACAGTATAGATACAATGTGTCCGTATCTGTGTCATTTGCTAGGTGGGTAGTTGTGTTTGCGTAAAATGTTATTGTGTTTCCTCCTTTGATTGTTGAATGTGATGTAGTTATGTTGTCTATTGTTGGGGCAGTGTTTGTATTATGCTCTTTTATTATTAGTACGTTGTCTATCCAAATGTTTTCGTTTGTGTCTATGCTTGAACTATCAAAGTAAATATGGAATCCATTGTCAAAATATTGTGAATCGGTTGTTACTTGTGAAAATGTTAGCCATGTGGCTTCAGCATCATCTCCAATTTCATCTATTAGATCATAGTCAGCACCATCGTAATAATATATGTTTATGTTATCATTTGCATCGATTGCATTGATTCTATATGAAAATGTTACGTTTATCATGGTCGCATCTGACATATCTAGATTATCTGAGTAGAGGTTGGTGCTGGCTGATCCAGCATATGCCGAATGTGTTGCAGATACATATTGATCTGTAGCTAAGGTCCAGTCTGTTATTCCATTGTCTGTCCAAAGAGAGAAATCTGATTCAAAGTTATCATCTAACATTGTTAGGTTTGTTAAAGCTGCGCTTACATGCGTACTCAATAAAAGTATAATTGTTAAGATTATTATTACATTTGGAAGGATGTGTTTGTTCATTTTTTTCTCCCTCCACGTTTCATTTCTTTTTTAATTAATCGTTCTACTCTTCGGGATAGCATAATGTCTTGTGATTCGCAGAATTTCTGAAAATCCTTGTATATTTTTGAGTCTAGACTAAGTGTGACTTTCTGTTTAGTCATGGTAAAAATGGTCTGTACGTCTATATAAGTCTATATACTTACATGGAAGTATGCTATGTTTTAAATAGTCCTGTGAGAAATGAATTGTATGAGTAAGTTAAGTGCTGTTGTTGTGATATTTGTAATTTTGTTAGGACTTTATGGAATTGCGCAGGTGGATTATTTTCCTTCTGATGAATATGTTGAGATAGATATTTTGGAAGTAGAAGGGACGACTCTAGCTATTGGTAGTGGATGTAAAGCGATGATAGCTGAAACTTCTGAAGAGCGTGCTGAATCTATTCATTATGGGTTGGTGGGTGTGATTGAAGATCGTCCGACAATTTATGATGGGTTTGTAGAGGTTTTGGACACTTATGATATGGAGATAGTGTCTATGGCTATTGAAGGAAGGGATGATAGCTTTTATTATAGTAATCTTGTGTTGCAAAGCCCGACTAAGGTTTTGAAAATTGATATGAAACCGTCAGATGCGATTGCGTTGTGTTTGAGGGTGAATGCTACAATGTATATTAAACGAGAGTTGTTAGAGTTAGATGGTGTGGATATTTGCTAAAAATTAAGTTTTTTAACATGTGTTGTATATTGATAATAGGCTGATGTTATGATGAAGAAGATATTTTTTGTATTGGTCGTATTGATGTTGATACCGATGGCCATGGCTGTGGTTTCTAATGTGCAAAGTCCTGTGGATGGTTATCAGTTTAATGACACTTACACATTTGACTTGACTTGTAATGCGACTGATGTGGCAAGTGATTTGCAAAATATTTCTGTTTATTATATGTTTAATGTAAGCGATCCTGATTTGAAAACATTAGTTTCTTATAATGGTGAGGATGTTACAGTTGCTTGGGGGAGCAGGCATAGAGCTGATAGTAGTTCGTATAAACCTAATAATTCTTTTGATAATGACAATGTAACACGAACACAGAATATTTATACTCCTGTGAATGAAACTTATCCGTTTTATGTGGGTGCTCAATTAAATGGGACATACAATATTACTGAATTTACTACAATATATTTTAGTGGGTGGTATTATTGTAGAAATTATACTATTTTGACGTCTACTGACAATTCAAGTTGGGATGTTGTTGTTAATGTTACTGACTATGGTGATGGTGGTGTTCTTGATACAAATGTTAAGGTTGATCGTATTGTTCCTTCTGTTGAAGCTTCCTATGTAATGATTAATTGTACTGCTGCTCGATACAATGCAGATGCTAATGGTGATCCTGCGATTTCGGAAATATTGGTTTATGCTGAAGATGGAAATCAATACAAATGGATTGTTCAGAATACTAGTGTTGAAACAGGTGCGTTGGCTTCTGAAGCTTTTTCAGTAACTACGGCTTACATTCCTAATAATTTAACATGGATGTGTTCTGCTGCAAATTCAACACATCAAATAAATTCTTCTGTTAGTAATTTAATTTTAGCGATGGATACTGTTGGGCCTGAAGTTACTCAGGGGTGGCCATTGCCACGTTCAGGCCAGGGTAATGTTTATGATTTGTATGTTGATAAGGACGGTGCTATTAATTTTTCTTATAATGTTACTGATTTGACAGGAATTAAAAATTGTAGTGTATATTTGAATGATACTCTTCAAGAATCAAATGCTACAGAAGTGACTTCAGGAATAAATTGGATAAACGTTACAGGGATTTCTGATGGTGTATATTCTTGGTTGGTGGGTTGTTATGATAATCATACAAATGAAAATATGGGTAATTCTTCTGAGAGAAGTATTATTGTAAATTCATCTACAACATTGGTTGTGATTTGTGGAGATTCTATAATTGCTGGTAGGGACAGTACTTATTCTATAGATTATTATTTGGAGAGTGTGATAGGTTCGGATATTACTGCGATAAATGAGGGTGTTGGTGGTGAACAGGTGTATGAAGCTTTGTCCAATATTAGTAGAAGAGATTATTTTGCAATGTATGATGCTGATTATTATGTTTTGCATTGGTGGACAAATGATATTTATAATAGTAGATTAATTCCAGAAATTGTTACTGATATAGAAACAATGTATGATTATTTGAAAACAGATGACAATGAGGTTATTTTAACAGCTGCAATGTATGCTGATCACTCTGATGAAGGTGGGTATGGTAATAATCTAGTTAATACAACATCTTCGAATGAAACTACTCAAAGGTTAATAGCTTTGGCAGCTGAAAAAAATACAACACTTGTTAGATGGGATTTAGCAATGTATAAAAATATATCACTTTACAAAGGTGGTGGTGATGGTGTGCATCCAAACAGAACAGGTAATGAAAGATTGGCTAGATCACTTTATTGGGCGGTTTTTAATAATTCTTATTTCAATGAAGTAAATTCAACTGTGATTTATAATTATAGTAAGACATTGGTTGGTGAATATTGGATAGAAATTAGCGGTATACCAGATTTGAATGAACCGACTCCTTATATCAATATGTCAGTTTATCATGCAAATACAAATCATATGGTAAATGATACTGATGGTTTTTGGAAAAATGTTACAAGTGATGCTAGTGGAAATTTGTATATAGATGATTTTAATTTTACAACTGGAGTTTTCGAAACATTAAGTGGTGTGCCTTTGGATGGTGAAGCTGGAAGAAGAGTTAGCTTGTATGTTATAAGTGATTCTAATGATGTTACTGCTCCGAATATTACTTTGGTTTATCCAGTGGCCAATGCAACTTTAACAAATGTTAATTTTACTTATAATGTTTCTGATTTTAGTAATATAAGTTATTGTGAGTTGTTTACTAATGGGACGGTGAATACAACATTGTCAACAAATGAAAATATAACTGGTGATGATGGTGATCCTTCCAGTAGTGTTAATTCAAATGGTAATAATAGAGGGTTTACAAGAGCATTTTCAAATGTTAATGTCACAGATGGTTCTAATATAACAGCTTATGTTTACTATGCTTCACATACCGGTGAAAATTATATGCCGGTTATTATATGTAATACAAATGATACTGTAAAATATCAGTGTGATCCTGGTTCTGATATATATAATTATACGTTTACTCTTGCTGATTATGCTGCTGGAAATTGGCTTTCATATAATTTTACAGATCATAATTTAGAAGCTGGAAATGTTTTGGTTAGGGTCGGAATTAATAGTACAGCTAAATTTGCTATTGGTTATAAAGCCGGAGCAAGTAATTATGAAACATGGTATTATGATGGATCTATTTGGAATAATTGGACAACAAGTGCAATATTTTATATAAGACTTGGTGTGTATAGGGTTGACGGATCATATGTTTTTGGGTTAAATGAAACAGACACTTCAGTGACGAAAAACATTAGCCAGAATTTTAATACATCGGCTTCTGTTGGTGATGTTATTCAGTGGGGTGTTAGATGTTATGATATTGGAAACAGTGTAGCGTTTTCTTCTGCAAATGAAACAATTACTGTTAGAACAGATAGTGATGATCCTGTAGTTACCCCTGTTTCTCCTGCAGCTTCTGCGTCAACAACTACAACATCGACAGTGTTCACTTATAATCCGGCAGATGTAACAGATGAGATTGTTTCTAATTGTTCATTGTATTTGGATGATGAGCTAAATGAAACAGATACTACAATTACAGAATCTGTTGATCAAACATTTAGTAAAAATTTGAGTATTGGAAGTTATGATTGGTATGTTAGTTGTACTGATCAGACAGGTAATGTTGGTAGTTCTACTGAGAGAACTTTAACAATTGCAGAAGCGACTTCCCCAGAAGATAGTTCTAATAACGAAGTAGAGGCACAATGTACAGATAGGATTGATAATGATGGAGATGGGTTAGTGGATATGAATGATCCTGGTTGTAGAGGAAGATGGGATGATGATGAAAGCGATGATCCTGTTCAAAATGAAACTTTTGCAGTTGTGATTAATGAAACTTTAGATAATGTTACTAAAGGGAAGAAGGTTGAAATTGATGTTGTTGACGAAAATGTAACTGAAAATAAAACTCGTGTTGTTAAGAAGTTGGAAATAATATTTAGTGATGATAAAACAGATGTTAGTGTTGAGGTTATTGAAACTAATGTTGCTCCGGAAGAGGTGGCTTCTTCAGTGGATAAATATAAAATAAAAGTTAATGGTAATGAGTATGTTGCTTATCAGTATATAGAAGTGGAATCTGATGTTGAAATTGAAGAAGCGACTTTGCAGTTTGAGGTTTCTAAAGAGTGGATGGATATTCAAAAGGCTGTGAAAGAAGACGTTGTCTTACTTCATTACATTAATAATAGTTGGGTAGAGCTAGAGACTAATTATTTAGAAGGGGATGATCCGTTAGTGTTTGAAGCAACTACTGATGGGTTTAGTGTTTTCGCAGTGGGGGTTAAATCAGAGAGTGAAGAATTTTTAAATATAATTTTTGTTTTGTCTGTTGTTGGCTTTGCTTTGATAGTTTGTGCTTGGTATGTGGTGGTTAGAAAGATGACTAAAAAGAAAAAAATTAAAAATAAAAAGTGAATTAAATTTTTATCTCAGCTAGAATTCTGTTTTCGGTGATATCTTCTTTTGGTTCTACAGAAGTAAGCAGAAAATTGTTTTTTATTAAGTAAGCGAGCATCTCTCTGCGGGAGTTTCGTGTTTTGATTTTTATTTTATTGAAATTTTTTTCTTTGGACCAGTTTTTTAGAAATTCCATCATTTGTGTTAGTAATCCCATTTTTCTGAAGTTTGGATCTACACCAGTCATCCAACAGTAAATTGATCCATCATTATATCGATTGTAACTGATCATATAGCCAGCTGGTTTATTGTCTATAAATGCGACAGTGATTAAATGTGTTTTATCTTTTAATCGGTCTTCATAGCTTTCTTTGGAATATTTGGTTGTGAATTCAGGAATGTTTTTTTCAACTATAAGAGCAGTTTCTATTGGAACTTCTTTTATTTCTATCATAATATTTACCGTTTTATCTATAATTTTTTCGAAGTTATATTAACATCCTTGACAACTGTCGCAACTTGTGCAGTTTTTTAGGGAAGGCATTGCTGACTTGTGCGCTGAACAGATTAATTTTTTTTCTCGAACCGCTCGGCAAATAGAGCAAACCTCACCTAGAATTTTAGGACTGTCGGCAGATTCATTTACAAGAAAAGCCGCAAGGTTGTTTATTTGTTCTAGGATTTTTTTGTCTTTTTGTAAAAGTTTAACTCTAGACCCTCTGAGTTCACGGCGATATTGCGACACAGCTGCTTGGGAAACACCTAACTTGGAGGCTGTTTGTTCTTGGGTAAGGCCATGAGTTTCCATTAATTCCTTAGCTATTAGAGCGCGCATGCCCGGAAGAATCATTTGAACGATGATTTCACAGAATGGTTTCATATTAAATATTATGTACCCTACTTATTTAAATATAACGGTGTTATAAATATATACTATGTCAGGAATTTATTTAGACTATTGTGCAGGGACTTATGTTGATCCTAGAGTGAAGAAAGCGATGGATAAGTACTTTACTGAGGAATTTGCTAATCCTAATAGTTTTCATGGTATGGGATTAGAGGCGAATAAAGCTGTTGTAAAGTCAAGGGAAAAAATGGCTAAGATTCTTGGGGCGAAATCAACTGAGTTGGTATTTACTGGGTGTGGAACTGAAAGTTGTAATATGGCGATTAAAGGGGTGGCTTTTGAGTATAGGAAAACCAATTCGAAAGGCGGGCATATAATTACTTCTAATATAGAACATCATGCGATTTTAGATGCTTGTCGTTGGTTAGAGGGGCAAGGATTTGAATTAACAATTTTGAAATCAGATAAATATGGTTTGATTAAAGCAGAACAAGTTAAGAAAGCAATTCGTAAAGATACTATTTTGGTTACAATAATGTATGCAAATAATGAGATAGGAACTGTTAATCCTGTGAGGGAAATTGGTAAGGTTTGTCGAGAGAGGAAAGTGACTTTTCATACTGATGCTTGTCAGGCAGGTTTGCTTGAACTTAATGTTGAAAAACTGAAAGTAGATTTAATGACACTTAATGCAAGTAAAATCTATGGGCCAAAGGGAATTGGTCTTCTGTATGTTAGAACTGGTGTGAAATTAACACCGCTGTTTCATGGCGGTGGACAGGAATATGGTTTAAGAAGTGGAACGCTAAATGTTCCGGGGATTGTTGGATTTGCTAAAGCGCTTGAGTTGATTTACAAAGAAGGTGGGAAAGAAGCTAAGCGTTTGACAAAGCTTCGTGATTATTTAATTACTGATGTTTTAAAAAACGTTCCTCGAAGTTATTTGAATGGTCATTCTACTAAACGATTGCCGAAAAACGCGAATTTTACAATTTTAGACATTGAAGGCGAATCACTCTTGCTAAGGCTTAATGAAGAAGGGATTTTTTGTTCAACAGGAAGTGCATGCACATCTGCGCAATTAGAACCATCTCATGTGATTTTAGCGATAGGTATTTCAAAGCAAGCTGCACATGGAACAATTAGATTTACATTGGGGAAGAGTACAACTAAAAAGGATATTGATAAGTTGTTAAAACTTTTACCTAAGACAGTGGAAGATTTGCGAAAAATTTCACCAGTGCGATTAAAAAGTCCGTGGAGGTAACCCTTTTATGGGATCGAATGCAAAAAGCGTTAGCGGAAAAACGAAAGGTGGGCGCGTTGGTTATTGTCTATAGCTCGCTTCGCTCGAGAATATTATGTTGATTATTATGACTAGTAAATGTGATGAATGTCCGGTGAAAAGTAAATGTTCAAAGAAGAATCCGGATTTGAAAAAAGAAAATAAAGAATGGTTTTACAGCAAAGAGGTAAAGCAACATTTCTTTAAGCCGAAGAATCTTTTAGTGGAAGAGCCAAAAGATTTTAGTGGGGTGGGAGAAGTTGGAAGTCCGGCTTGTGGCGATGTTATGAAACTTTGGATTTGGGTTGAGAAGGATAGAATCAAAAAATGTAAATGGCAAACATTTGGGTGTGCAAGTGCGATTGCTTCTACTTCGATGCTTTCTGTAATGGTTACTGAGAATGGTGGGATGAAACTTGAAGATGCATTAAAATTGCGAGCTAAAGATATTTTAGATAGGTTAGGTGGGTTGCCTGTGATAAAGATTCATTGTTCTGTTTTGGGCGATCAAGCACTTAGAGCGGCTATAAAAGATTATAAGAGCAATAAAAAGCCATAAAGGCAAAAAAAAAACAATAAAAATGCTTAAATATTAGGATTTTCTTATATCGTATATGAGAAAGGCTGTTGTCGTATTGTTTTTTATTATTCTTATCTCTAGTGCTGGGTATTCAGTTACTGAGATTTCTGCATGTGGTATGAAGGTGACAGATAATACAGAGTATGAGTTGAGCCAGAATATAGATCCACCATTTTTTTCTAATGTTTGTGTTGGATTTTATAATGTTGACAATTCTTCTCTTGATTGTAATGGATATACAATTGATTGTCAAGGAAATGAAACTATTTCTGGATTGAGGCTGCGAGGAGTGTATCAGAATTTTACTGTTCGAAATTGTATGATTAAAAACTGTGGTATCGGATTATATGTTGAGGAAGGTTCTAATTTAACTTTTGAAAATGTTACTGTTGTTAATAATACTTTTGGGGTGAATATTTCTTCTAGGGATTATAGTGGATCAGGAAATCCTTTATATAATTTAATATCGCTTAATAACATTACTTCTGTAAATAATAGTGCGTATGGTTTTGTGTTTGATAGTTGTAATATTAGTTTAACTAATTCTATTTTTCAGAGAAATAGTAAGGCGGCATTTTATTTTAATTTAACAGAATCAGAAAACTGCGCTAATAGAAATTTGACAATAAGTGACAATTTAATTTGTTATAATAATGCTACATACAATGAGGCTCCAAATGTTACAATTACAACTATAGCTAATAATACTTTTTGTGTTAATCAATCATATCCTACAAATAATTTGGAACTGTTAACTAATTCGACATTATTTAATTTAACCAATGTGACAAATCCAATAAATGAGTTAGATACATCTTGTTATTTGTATTTGGATAGTTTGTATAATCAGACAAATAGTTCTGTTTCGAATAATGGAGATTTACTATTTTCTTCTGTGGAGTTTGGTTACAATACAGCACATGATTGGTATGTTTATTGTAATGATACAGATGGGAATAGTGGTAATAGTTCTGTGCGAACATTTTCAACTATTAACGGAGTAACAGGTTGTGCTGATTGGTCATCTGATAACTATTATTATTTGATGAATGATATTGTTGGGTTTACAGATAATGCTGGAGAAGGTGGGACAGATGGTGATAATAATTGTTTTCGGGCATATAATCTTGTTAATAATACTTTTGATTGTCAGGGATATTCTATAGGAGGAGATGGAAATTCTTCTTTGAGGGCATTTGGATTGTTGAATGGTACAAATATTACAATTAAAAATTGCGTTGTTACTGGATTTGGTAGAGGATTTTATGGGTATGATAATTATAATGAGGGATTAATTTATTTAGAGAATATGACTTTTCAGTCTAATAATATTGGTTATTATTCTAAATGGGATTCTGCTACTCAGTTAACTAATGTTAGTTTTTCTGAGAATAATTATAGTATAGGATTTGGTGTTAATGATTATAGTGATAGATGTAATAGAACTCTTCAGAATGTTACGATGGATGGAAAAGAATTTTGGTATTGGAATGGGAATACAAGTGGGACGTTGGATATAGATGCGAATAATTTAGCTGGGTTTTATTGTTGTAATTGTAGTAATTTGGTAATTGAAAATGCATCTAATATAACAGGAAATTATCATGGATTGGGTTTTTATAATAATGATAATATGACAATTAGAAATATTTCTGTTTATGATTCATATTATGGTATGATGCTTTATAATCCTACGTATCTTAATGTTTCGGATGTTTTTGTGAATAATAGTTATAGTATAGGTTTTTATATTTTTAATAATGGTGGAGATTCTCTTAGTAATTATACAAATATAGTATCTAATTATAATGAAAGAGGATTGCGTATATATGATTCATATAAAGTGAGATTTGAGAACATAACGACACATTATAATCAAAATAGAAGTGCTATTACTTGGTATAGTGACGATACCGGGCTAGGTATTGAGGTATATTCTGATCATTCGTATATTATTTTTAATAATGTTGATTCCCGTTTTAATAGAATAGGTTTTTATCCTATGCATGATGCTGAGTATACTAATTTAACAAATAGTGTTTGTGATTCTAATGATCATTATGGAATCTATCTTGGTGATGGTGATGGTGTTGGTAATAGAGATGAACATCCTGCAAGTATTATAATTGAAAATGTTACAGCGAATAATAATGGTATTAGTGGATTGATTGATGATTATACAATTTCTCCTATGGCGGATAGTGAAGCGCGGTTAAATATTTTTAACAATGTTACAGCAAATAATAATACACAGTATGGGTTTGAGTTGATGCAGTGTAATGTGACTTTTACTAATTCTACTATACTGTACAATGGAGCAGGTGGTATTCGTTTTAATGAATCTGCGAGTCAAATGTGTACAGATGCTCCTGTAACAGTTACTGGTAATACGGTTTGTTATAATAATGCGACATATCAAGGTGTGATAAATCAGACAATAATTTCTGTTGGGAATAATACTTTTTGTGTGAATCAATCTAGTCCGTCAAATGAAACTATTTCTGCAAATGCGTCTTGGAACTTTACTACAAATGTTTCTAATCCTTTAAACGCGACAGATACAAATTGTACAATTAGTTTTTCAAACGGGACAACAATTGAGAATACAACTGTGGAAGATAATCAAGATGTTTTGTTTTCTTCTGGGATAGTAACAGCTAATTACACTTGGGTTGTTAATTGTGAAGATTCCAATGGGAATGTAGGAAATTCTACAAATTATTCGTTTACAGCAGATAGTATAGGGCCGAGTTCAACTTTAATTGGACCGGCAAACGTTACAGAAGATGTTGATGGAAGTTTGACATTTACTTATAATGTTACAGATTTTCTTAGTGTTGAAAATTGTTCGTTGTTAATAGACGGGGCAGTTAGTAGTTCAGATACGTCAATAACACAAAGTATTGATCAAACAATTTCAGCAACTGGGTTGGCTACTGGAAGTTACAATTGGTCAGTTAGATGTTATGATAATTTAGGTAATACAGATGATGCGATTGTACAGTACTTTACTGTAAACATCCCTGTTGCTTCGACTTTGCAAGATGCTGTTCCGCATTGTGCAGATGGTAAAGACAATGACGGGGATGGGTTAATTGATATGGCTGATCCTGGCTGTAATGGTAAGTGGGATACTAGTGAAGTTGATCAGATAAAAAATGGAACCATTGATGTAGTTGTTAATCAAACTTTGAAAAATGTTACTAAAGGGGAGAAGGTTGAAATTGATATTGTTGATGAGAATATTTCAAGCAAACTTGAAAATAAAACTCGTGTTGTTAAGAAGTTAGAAATAATATTTAGTGATGATAAAACAGATGTTAGTGTTGAGGTTTTGCAGTCTGAAGATGCGCCGGAAGAAGTTGCTGAAAATGTGAATGGTTATATAATTAGTATTGATACAGGTGATCAGAAAAAAGATTATATTGCTTATCATTATATTGAGGTTGAAGCAGATGTTGAAGTTGAAGAAGCGATTTTACAGTTTGAAGTTTCTAAAGAGTGGATGGATGAGCACGGTGCTGATAAAGAACAAGTTGTTTTGTTACATTTTGTGAATGATAGTTGGGTTGAGCTGGAGACTGTTTATTTAGAAGGGAATGATCCGTTAGTGTTTGAAGCAGTTACTGAAAGTTTTAGTGTGTTTGCTATTGGTATAGAAACATTATCTTCAGATAATATCGATGAATGGTATCTGTTGGTCGGGTTTGTTGTTTTTGTTGGGTTGTCTCTTTTTGGTAGAGAAAAAATTATTAAAATAGGTGATTTAGTACACAATAAGTATAAATTGAATAGGAAAAAGAAGTAGTTTTTAAATTCTGAGGTATAAAGATTTCTATGAAAAAGAAAGTTGTTTGTTTGTTAAGTGGTGGGATTGATTCGCCGGTGGCTGTTTATAAAATGGTTAAGGCTGGTTATGAAGTAATACTTGTTCATTTTCATAATTTAACTCCTAGTGCAGAGCATGTCAAACAAAATATTTTTGATTTAAGGGAGCAGTTGCAAACTTATCAAAAGAAAATTAAATTGTATATGGTGCCTTTTGGGCCATTACAAAGAGAATTAATTAAAACTGTTCCAGGGAAAAAAAGAATGATTGTTTATAGGCGGTTTATGTTTAGGATTGCGGAGTTAATAGCGAAAAAAGAAAAAGCTGTTGCTTTGGTTACAGGAGATAGTTTAGCGCAAGTGGCTTCGCAAACTTTAGATAATTTGCAGGTGGTATATGCTTCTGTTGGAATGGATGTTTTTCACCCATTGATAGGAAAGGATAAAAAAGAAATTATTGAAATTGCGACAAAGGTAGGAACTTATGACATTTCTATACGTCCGGGGCAGGATTGTTGTAGTTTTCTTTTAAGTGAATATCCTGAAACACATGCTGTTTTGGGGGATATAGAAGAAATTGAAAGCAAAACAGATGGAAATAAACTTATAAAGGATGCTCTTGTTAGTGCTGAAACTAACTGAACAGAAAAGGTTTTATATCTCGAATTGGTATATGATAAATACGATAATGGTAATAAAATGGTAGGTGATGTTGATGGATAATGAGATAAAACTACAGTCTGACTCTGTTGAAGTAAAGAAATCTACATTGATAATGGCAATTTCTTTAATAGCGGTTTTTATTGTTGGTTTTTATTTAGGTGGAATATTTACGACAACTGATGGAACTGTAACAAATACTGGTGGCGATAATACTGGAACAGATAGTTTTGTTGTGAATGAAGCGTTGTTAGTAAGTGTAGATGACGATGAAGTTATGGGAAATGTAAATGCTCCTATACGAATAATTGAATTTTCTGATTTTGAATGTCCGTATTGTGGGAGATTCTATAAAGACACAACAAAATTATTTAAGCAAGCTTATGTTGATACAGGAAAGGCAAGTTTTACACATAGAGATTTTCCTTTGAGTTTCCATGATTATGCACAGGTGGCTGCAGAAGCTTCTGAGTGTGCAGCAGATCAAGGAAAATTTTGGGAAATGCACGACATGTTGTATGAAAAAAGTATTGAATACTCTGCAGCTTTGCAAAGAGAAGAAACTCCAGATCATCCATTTCTTCCAGAAACTTTGAAAGAATATGCTGAAGAAATTGGTATGGATTCAAGTTTTGATGAGTGTTTGGATAGTGGAAAATATACAGGTGAAGTACAGGCTGATATGCAAGAAGGATCTTCTTATGGAGTTGGTGGAACACCAGCAACATTTGTTGTATTCGATGGTCAATTGTCAGGTGAGAAACTTGCAATGTTAGATCAGATAGCAGCTTCAATCGCAGAACAAGCAGGACAGCCATTGATGATTGTGTACAATGGTGGTGGAGTAACAACTGTTTCAGTTTCAGGTGCTTTACCATTTGAGTTCTTTGACTCAATCTTAAGTGTTTAAAACAGTTTTTGCTGGTGGGAAACCACCAGTGGATATTTTCTTTTTAAACCTTTTTGTTTGTAAAATTGGGTCAAAAAGCTTTAGCAAAAATTATACCAAAAATGGCAGCGAAAAAAACGTTTACTAAAAATTATTCTTTCTTTAGCCAGTTAACGATTAGGTATAAGAATGGAGTATCTCCAAATGCGAATGCGATTTTTAATCCCCAGTATGGGATTATCATTCCGATGATTCTCATTAAGTGGAATTCTGGTGTCATTAAGTAAAAAGCTAAAAACATGAAAATTGTTGTGTCGATTAGTTGGGAAACTATTGTGGATGCATTGTTTCTTAACCACAAAGCTTTACCATGAGTCTTTTTCTTCCAAAAATCAAATGCCCAAATATCATGCTTTTGTCCAATCATAAATGCGATTAAGCTGGCTATAGTTACTCGTAAAGTTTGTCCGTGGATTAATTCGTATTCTGTTTGGTTTGTCCACCAAGAAGCTGGCCAAATATTTATTGAGATAAATAAAAGAGCAATTACAACTATTAAACTCAAGAAAGCTGCGTTCACTAGAGAGTTTACTTTTTTCTTTCCATAGACTTCTTCTAGAGAATCAGTCATTAAGAAAGTAATCGGATAAGCGAAAATTCCTACAGAAGTAACTATTCCA
>Ga0233431_1003078_pt1 | contig 21034 bp, 23 predicted proteins | sample SI_118_April2016_FD_179867 | JGI IMG/M metagenome (GOLD analysis project Ga0233431, IMG submission 179867) | Seawater microbial communities from Saanich Inlet, British Columbia, Canada - SI_118_April2016_200_MG | ecosystem: Environmental > Aquatic > Marine > Inlet | place: Canada: British... | reverse complement strand
CATTTGTTCAGTAGAAACAGCAAAATTACGTTCTTCCTCTGTACAAGTATCATAATAGACTGCACATCTAGGGGTATATTCTTCAACATTTCTTCTAATAATATTTTCAACATACTCCCTTTTCTGTGTATCTTGTACAACACCTTCAAAATCATGATGTAATAAAAATTCATCTTCTCCGGCATTCAATTCATAAAATATTTTAAATGTTTCAAAGTCTAATCTAGAAAGTATTTGACTGTCAAGTTTTATCCTGAATTGATTAATATTGTCAGTTTGGCTCAGTTTAATTAATGCTTCTTGAACCTCTTTATCTTGATAAATCTCTGGTTGAGAGAAAAAATAATCTGCTTTAGAAAATAATGGATCACTATATAATTCAGGTTGCGAGTTTTCATCAGAAGCTGCTAAAATAATTAATTCTTTAAATTGTTGATATTCTTTTCCTATGTCTTCTGGAGTTAATGTAGTTAAAATATGATTAAAATTATCTGGATTATTACGTAATAAACATGCTCTTCTAAATGGAGAAATTGTCTGTCTATTAAAGGTTGTATCACAAATATATTTAATATTATGACGAGAAAATCTATTTGAAGAAGAAGGAGGGTTGCGCCTATAAAAATCATCCAAACGACCAACCCTTTCTTCAAAATCTATTAAGTAATTTTCAATAATAGCAATATTTTCAATATCGTTTTCACTTTTATTTTCTTTTACATAAAGAGATTCGTGAATATCCCATAATCCACGAATTAATGAATTCATATAAGGAAAAGCACTTCTCGCATGACAATTATTATCTGCAATTCTCTTTCTTTCATCAGGATTACATTTTCCAGAATGAGAAAAGAGAAATGATTCTACTTGATGACTTAGATGTTCACTAATTGGTATATGATTAATCCAACGTTCACTAATTGGTCTATTATTGATTATACCCTTATTTTCGTCAATAAACACATTCTCAAAGTAATAAGATAATCCACTCTCCGGATTACTAACATATTTAAAAAAACTATAAGGGGTCACTTCACCATCATCAAATTTATGGTGTTCATTAAATAATTCTAATAACATGTGATCTGGTAATAAGTAAATATAATGAGCGCCCACGTTCTCATCATCTTTGCTATGAAGAATAGTATTAAAAATTAAATTTTCTAACTCTTCTCTTCCTTCTTTTGGAATATATCTATTTCTATCTAATTGTTGGTATGTAGAATAATTTCTTTTTTCATAATCAGAAAAATTACTAATAGTTAAAGCTATCCTAGGTTTTATTGATTCCCTAAATCTATCTTTAATGTCATCAAAATTTTCTGGAAGGTCCCAAGGCGCATAATTATCAGTAAGTTTAGCAAACAATATTCCTAAATCATCGATCAGACGTGCATAAGGTTCATCTTCTGGACCATTCTCAATTATTCCTACTAAAGAATCTAAATATATCTCTAGCTTTTCTGGTAAGGAAGGGATTTCATTAATACAATAAGATATTGCTCCTTCGGTTGTTGGATCAGGACAGGAAAACTTTGAATTAAATATTTCTATTAAAGGAATATGTTCTGATGATCTTAAAACATTCTCTAATTTTAAGGAGTCATAATAAGTTAAAGTAATATTTATTTGTCTTTCCTCAGATACATTTAATTTCGAAAGATTAGTAAATACATTTTTCTCAATCGCATCCTCAAATTCTATTTTTGTAAAATCTCTCATTAACTGTTTCCATAATTCATCATAATCAGTATTTGCACTTAATTGAGATTTAAATTCTTCTAACCGAGCTTCTTTCTCACTAAGAGTTTCTCTTTCTCTGCTAGTTAAAGTTGATTCATGTGATAACCTATTTTCTAACAATCTAACTTTTTGTTCGAACGATTTTAGGATCTCTTCTTCATTCTCAAAATGAAAACTATTGTCAGAAGTTCCATTGGGATATTTTCTAATTCGTTCCAATTTTTCTTCAGTGGTCAAATCATTAGCAGGATGATAAGTATCTTTTTCTTCAGTAGTTAATGGTTCAATATTTTTTTCTAATTCTAAATTATTTTCTATAGAAGGAACAGATGTGATGGGATTACTATCTCTATTAGGATTAGTCGGACAAGGTGGATTAATCTCAGGTAATTCTCTTGGCTGATTTTCTAACGTTTCAGTTTGATTACTATTATTTTCTCCACTTGATTGAACAGGTAAATTTTCTACAATCTCTTGATTCTCACCACTACCATAAAGTCTGTCTTTCAAAACTTCATGATTTAAGCCGCGAAATAATCTCGAACCAAACGGATTTTTAGATTCATTAGAAGATCTTCCTTCAACTTTTTCAGGACGTGGAAATCTTCTTAACCTTTCAATTTTTTGTCTCATTTCAGGATAAAATTGGTCCGGCTTATATCCCTTAGATAATAAATAATTAGCGATATATAATTCAGGAGAAACTCTTACTGCTCCGTCAGGTAAATCTTCAACCACGGCATGCCTGTTTGTACTCTCAACAAAAATTTTTGAAAATACAGGAAGAATATGTCTTTTTACAGGTAGATTCATAAATCCAATTTTGTTTCTATGTTCAGGGAATGTTTCTAAAAGTTCTCCAACTAATAAATGAGTCGAACTAGCACAAGTATAATTTCCTTCCAAAATTAAAGAGATCATATCTCCAGTTGAACGAACATATTTTTTCAGTAATCCATGTTGAACAGAAAGATCTAACGCTTCCTGTAAAGATTGACGAGAATTTATTGCATCTTTTAATTCGTGACTAATAACGGGTATTAAACTGTTATAAATGCCAGCTGCTTCCAAAGCTTGTAATTCATTAAATTCAGGATTAGCATAATATGCAGCAGGAATATTAAAACCAGTAACCCAAGGGGTATCAATTCTATGATTATCATTAAGATCGTTTAACAATGTCTCTAAGAACTCACCACGAGTTAATCCCATATATTCACGATTAGGATCAATAGGTTGTTTTTCAATAGAACTTGAAGTTCCTGAATCACTATTAGATTCTTGAGTCAATACACCTTTTTCGTTAGGATCATTACCATAAACTTTTATTTCTTGTTCAACTTCAGAATCAATATTTTGAGACGGTTGTTTTTCTTCAATTGTTTCGGGTTGAACATCATCAATAATTTCAGGTTCAACTTTCTCTTCTAATAAATCTTCGTCTGCAATAACTTCTTCTTGCTCTTCTTCAACTAATTGATGAATAGCAGTTGGTTCTTTATTTGCACTAAGCTGAGTAGTATCTACACCAATATTATTAATATGATATGCAAATGCTAGATGCCCTAAAACAGAAGCTCCTAAACCTAAAATAGCAGTAAAAATATTACTCTTTTTTAATCTAGAATAATCTTTTTCAACATTAAGTTCTATAGGGTTAGAGCTACCTTTCATATAGTGTTTATTCTAGAACTCTATTTATAAATGTTTCGCTTATTTTATCACTTTCCGGTGGTTACATTTATTCGGTTGAAAAAACAACTTCATAATCTGAATTATAATTATCAATTAATATCCAGTTCATACTCATTCCTAACATTTCACACAAACCAATTTCTTCAACAATTAATTTGTAAATTAGTTGATTATCAACAACATTAATGTCTTTCTTGAAATTTACACTACAGCCCGTACCTTGAGCATACTTAGCTAATAAAATTTGGTTAGAAAAATCAATATCAGGGAGAGTATAATTTTCACATTCTGGAGAAACATCTTTATATTCTAATAATTGTTGATACTTCTCTTCAGAATCAATAACAAATTCATAATCTTTCGTTTCATACAAAAATGGTAAGATACATTTCATCTCTTGATCATAATCAGAATATTCAATAGAATCTTCTGAAGGTGTTGTTGAAAAATCTTTAGGTAAGGAATCTGTCAAGTATAAACCACCGTAAATTAAGGCAACTAATAAAATTAAAGGTACAGCAACCTTAAGTACCAATTTGAGCAGTCCTTTCATCAATCTTCCTGGAACCAAAATACCCATTAATAATAATATTAATCCCAATATGATTAAGGGAATACCAATTATTGCTCCAATAAGTGTTACTGTAAAAAGTAATCCTAACAAAAGAATGATTATGCTAGAGACAATTAAAGATATTTTCATATTAGGAATGTTTTCTTTAGTGTATAAAAAAGTTTCTGAAAAGACGCGTTATTTAGAATAACAATTATTCTTCATTTTACATGTAGAAACATTTCCTGCAATCACATCAGGAAGGTTTTTTACAAACCAATTAAATTCTTTTTGGTATAATTGCATTAACTCTTCTTTTACTTCAGAATAAGTTTTGAAGATGTTAGAGACAACTGCTCCGTTACAATTAATTGCTTCAAATGAAGCACAAAGGTTTAAACTTCCGTCAGGTTCAATGATTATTCCTGGCCATTTAATTAAATCAGGACAAGCATAATCTCCCATCTGTTGATTAAATTGTATAGTATAATCTTCTAACACTCCTTTGTCCGAGAGATATTGTTTGAATCTTCCTAAAGGATATAATCGTGTATCTAAAGAAGGTATTTTTAATTGCGCTTCTTTTCCTTCATATTTAACTTTGTACAATATTCCCTTTTCAATTGGTTCTATTTCCAGATTAGCAAAAATAATATCCCAATTATTTCTGAAAGTATCCATTACTTCATCTGCTTTTGAAGGTTGTTGTGAATAATTATCTCCTAATAAAGAAATTAAAATATCATCTGAAAATTTAATATAATGTTTAAGTGTAGAATTAAAGTTTTGTGCATGTTTAATAGTATCTAAATTTTTATAATAATGATGGTAAGTAATCATAGTTCCTAAACTAATTTCTTGATTATCATCTTTAAATTGTGTTAATCTTTCAAGTGCTGGAACCTTTTTTTCTTGTAATGCTAATGCTAACGTAAATTCATTAATCCCATTATCATGTAATAAATGTAATAAATCTGCTAAATCGTGTCCTTCTGAATTGTATAATAAAGGGTTACCTCTTCTACCAAAATCTGCTGCTGAAAAAATATTAAAAAATTCTGGATCAATCTCAGAAAATTTTTTGTAAGACATCATATCTCCAGAAGGAGTTGAATCAGCTACACAGTGTAAACAAGAACAAGCACATTTATTATTTGGTGTGATTATTAGTCTAGCATTTTCTGCAAAGAGATCACTTAATTCTTTAACCTCTTCCTTTCTAGCATCTTCTGCTCTTAGAACTGTATCATAAATAGTTTCTAATTGAAAATTATTTAAAGGAGTTTCCATTCTTTAACGACAAGGCATAAATCCGCCCGTGGGAGCTAAATCACTGTCTTCATAGGATTGGCAAGGTAAAACTCCACCACTAGGTTCTAATTCAGAAGTAAAAAAATCAACCCCAGCAAGTCTATCTTCTAAATCTTTTCGAGCATCAAACAAGGTATATCCTCGATCGTTAATATGACCGTCTTCGTCCAATACTTGTTTTTCTTTTAAATATTTAAATATCTTATCTTGTTGTTCTGTTGATATAGCTTCATCAAAGATATATAGATAAGTTGCTTCTTTTGCTTCTTTTTCTAGAGAAGTATGTTGATAACTAATTTCATTATAAATTATTCTAAAATCATTAATTTCAACTCCCAAAACTTCTAATTCTTCTTCTATTGTTTGTTTTTCTTCTGTCATTTTAAAATACCCCAAAATTTATCTACAAGGCATAAGCCCACCATTACTTCCCCGCTGACTATAAGATTGACAAGGCATTAATCCACCATTAGAATTTCTAGTTGCAGAAGTACGGCGAGTTCTCTGATGTGCTTGCATTTCTTCAATATATTTTTTTCCGTGAAGTAAATCAAATCCGTCTACATCAATGAATTCTCCTTCTACAATAACTTTTTTATCTGTAAGATAATCAGTTATTTTTTGGTATTGGTCCTTGTTAAAATCATTTTTGTCTGGTAATTGTTGTTCTTCTCTTGGTTTGAAAGCATTACCTTGAATATCTAAAAAATAGGTATCAAATACTCTGGATTCTATTCCAAGAGCATTTAGCTCTTCTCTAACGGTAAGTTTTTTTTCTTCTGTCATTTTAAATAATAAGGTAGAAATTATTTAATAAAGATTTGTATACTCCAAGTCATATTAGAAACTTTTATAAGATAAAAAAATATTCCTTTAACTTATAGATGAAATTGTACAAAAAGAAGTGGTGGAAGAAACTGTTCCAAAAGAAGGAATCTCCAGAAAAGATTGATACACTTAAAGATATCAAAGCGATTAAAGAATTCTTAAATGAAATCCAAGAAACGATTAAACCATTAAAAAAAGAAGTAGACCAATTAGAAGAATTAGAAAAAGAAAGAGAGATTGCTAACGAAAAAATTATGCACATAAATTTAGATACACAAGCAGAAGTAATTGATAAATTAATTGAAAGATATGATTATCTTAAAAGTGATGTGGATATTAATTCTTTAAGAATTAGAAAGATCACTAAGAAATTCTTAATTAACGCTCAGAAAGCAGGAATGAAAGATTTAGTTAAAGAAAAGAAGAAAGATGATAAATGGCTTATGAGATGGTAAGTTAAGCTTTTTTAAAAAATATTTTTGCACATGTTGCAAAATAAACATCATCGGGTTGAAGAACTTCTTTCAGCTCAGAATCTGTATAATTAAAATAAGGCATTATAAAAACATCCCCAACACGCAGTTTTCCTTCTTCTATTAGTACTTTTTTTTGTTCATCTACATTTCCTCGAGTAACAATTTTATCAAGAGGACCACATAAAGCATTAGCATCAGTATCTCTCCACATTTTTACTTTTCCTTCATCTTCAATCTTTAATGTATAATATGCGGGTGTTTGATAACCAATAAAATATATTTCAGTACCCGGATTTAAATTTTTTAAGTTAAGTTCATTAACTGATTCATAATTATCAGTTTCAATGCCAGAAATAAGCCTACTTCGTATATCCGGGCAATCTCTATCTTGACTAACTTTAAAACTATCAAGAATCCCATTATGAAGTTCAAAAAATTCCTTATTTGATAATCTTTTCATTATTGATAAAAATTTAAGGTATGAATATATAAATTTTAGGGTATAAATCGTATTTTATAGAATAAATAATTTTTGAAATAATAATTAAGCTTTTTTATGCCAAATACTTATTCCTGAAATATATTTGACTTTATTTGGAAGTAAAACTTCTCTCTTAATAGAATTATCGTCATATTCAACAACAGGCATAATCAACTTTGGAAAAGTTCTAATTACACCTTCCTCTATATTAATTTTCCCATCATCATCAGAGAACCAACGAGTAACAATTTTGTCAAGAGGACAACTTAATGCATTAGAATTATCTTCGTGCCATAACTTCACTTTATTTTCTTCAATTTTTAAAGTAAAATAGGTTTGATGACCAAGTAAATAAATTTCTGAACCGGGAGTTAAATCCCTTAAATTCAATTTGTGAGAATTATGATATTGTTCAGCAACTTTTTCAGGCACATCAGAATGAACAATATCCCCGATAACAGGACAATTTCTGTCTGTAGTAATTTGATAACTGTTAATAATTTCTTTCTTTAAATCCAAAAATTCCTCTATGGTGATTATTCTCATGTAGGGAAGTAAAATAATGGAGATTATAAATTTATTGAAAAATAACTGAAACATTTTTAAATAACAAGCATAATTTAACTTAAATATAGAGATGTGGGCGTTAGCTTGCCTGAATCTATGTAATAAAGTAAAAACAATGGAGGCTTAGTAAAATGAGTTTATATAAATACGTAAAAGATTTATGGAAAAAACCTAAAAAAAATGCTCCCGAATTATGGAGAGAAAGGTTAATTGCTTGGCGTAAAGAACCAACAACTGTTAAATTAGAAAGACCTACTAGAATAGATCGTGCAAGATCAGCAGGTTATAAAGCTAAACAAGGATATATTATTGTAAGGCAAAGAGTTCTACGTGGTGGGCATACCAGACCAAAAATTAAGAAAGGTAGAAGACCAAAAAGATACGGTACTAGGTTAAGTTTAAGAAAAAATTATCAACAAATTGCTGAAGAAAGAGCACAGAAAAAGTTTGTTAATTTAGTAGTTTTGAATTCTTATCCAACCGTAGATGATGGTAAATATTATTGGTTTGAAGTAATCTTTGTAGATCCAAACCATCCAGTGATTAAGTCTGATAAGAAAATCAATTGGATTTGTGATAAAAAACATCATAGCAGAGTATTCCATGGAAAAACTTCCGCAGGAAGAAAATCTCGTGGATTACGTGGTAATAAAGGTAAAGGTGCTGAGAAAGCTCGTCCCAGTAGAAGAGCTAACTTAAGAAGGCAATAAAACCTTTTTTATTTTTTCTTTATTTAATATTTAAAAAATGTCAATAACACATTTAGCTGAACAAGTTATAGAGAAATATACCAAAGCAGGATTATACATAATACTGTTTACTCTGTTGAAACTGCTTTAGCTATGGCAGATGCAGGATTAAACCATGCAGTTAAAGGAGATGTAGGAATAGGAATTACAGGTAGTTTAACCAGAGAAGATCCTAGTAATCCAAATTCTCAACCGGGAAAAGTTTACATTGCTTCAATTTATCGAGGGAATAAACATTCGAGCACATTAGAATTTAATGATAATAAAAGTAGAGCAGAAAGTAAAAAAATAGTTATCAATAAATCGTTAGAAATACTTTTAGATATGTTTAGATAAAAATTGCACTTCAATTTCTAATTGATCAGCAGTAGGATATTCTGTAACGATAGCAGGTAATAAATTTAATTTAGACAATTGTTTTTTATTTTTCTTGACATTACTTTTAGATAAAAGAATACGAACTTTTTCTTCATCAATAAATAAATCTTCATCTTCCATTTTTGTTTTATCTTTAATTTCTATTAACAAAGAATTTAGTTTAGCAACGAGTGGAACTTTATCAGTGTTTTTTAATTTTTCCCGATAACCAAATCCAGGAGATAAATCTTCTAAATAGAGTGCTCCCCGAGTTAACATTCCTTCTTTATCAACAAGATCAAAAGCGCGTTTAGAACATTTAGCTTCCCTCTTAATCCGGTTAGTTAACTGAGTTGCATCTTTTAATTTTGCAGTACAAAGATGTACCTTTAAATTATATTCTTTATCTTGTACATAATTTAGCATATTTAATCCCATTTCTAAAGAATTAGCGATAGCATAATCATATGTACCTTTAGTTTTAAAGCCCATGGTTAAAAGTTTAGATTGTTTATTATCAGCAACCTCTAACTCATTTAAATTCAAAAAAGAAACTTTTCCATTAACAAAATCTATCAATTCTTTAGTTTCTTTTTCCTTACCAGGAATAATTGGGACTTCTATACCTATATCCCAAGGAAATTTTGCTGCAATAGTAATACGTTTCCAAAATTGTTGAGATTCTAAGTCAGGATGAAACCTAATTTCGTCTAAACCTGCCGCATACAATTTTTGTAATTTACTATCATTAACCGATTTTAAAGAAGTATAAAGGTGAATATGAAAAGACATTCCAAATTTCTTTTTGAGATTAATTATAAAACGAGTAGTACGATCAATCTTTACTAAAGGATCTCCTCCAGTAATACCTGCACCTTTAGCGTTCATCTTTTCAGCTTCCTTTACAACATCTGCAGATGAAAAAACTTTACGTTCATTAGCAAAAGCAACATCTTTCTGAAATTTTTCGTCAGAAACAGGACAGAAATAACATTTACGGGGACATAATCCAGTCACGAATAAAACTAATTTTTCTCCACGAACACAATATTGACATCCCTTAGATAATCCCCCCAAAGTATAAGAGTGATGTTGGTTAACTTTGGGAGACATTCTTAATACTCCTCACCACTAGCAACCATAGGAGGTCTAGTTTCAGTGGGATGCATATGATCATACATGATTCCCTGCAAACCACCGTTTTGAATAGTATTTAACATGTTTTTATCAAGATTAAGAATGTTTAGTTCGTTAAGTAAATTTCCCATTAAATAAAAATGATCTTTTACTTCCTGAGCATTATCTCCCCAAAATTTTTCCTTCATTAACCAAGGAAATCCTGAAACAGAATTCATCAACTCTTCAGCATAACGTGCTTTACAAGATTTTCCCTCTTCAACAGAATAATTATTTAAACCATTAAATAATTGTCTTAAATTATTATCATCATAACGTTGATAAGTAGCATGTAAATGAACTGATTCTAAGATTGCATCTGAAAAGAAAGATAAAAAAGTTTTTGCATAATTATTACGAGTAATCATTTTTTCTTCTATAAGATATTTAAACAAATCATTATGGTCAAGTTCGTCAATTTTTTTCGTGTGTTCCTGTCTTTCTTGTTCATCAATAGTTTTAGCAGCGACAGAAATATGTCCGATGTATTGGTTAATTAAGCTATGTAAATCTTCTCCTTTAGGTGTAGATATTCCATCTACTCCACCCACAAAAATTGTTGCTAAGTCTCGAGTAATACTATCATAACCAAATTTTTCATTATCAATTACTTTTCTAGAAGTACCAATATCTAAATTTTCTAAAGTAGTACCCTCAGGATAATAATGATGTAGAGGATTATTATCTCCTTGTTGAGGAACTTTCTTACCAACTAAACAATCACGAGTGTCAAATATTTTTCTAACAATCTTATTAAAATTTAGATCTCCATCAATACCAAGTGTTAAATTATTTAAATAATGAAGTACGTCATCCAGCTCAAACTCTTCTCCGGTAAATCGATCTTCATTTTGTGAGTAATATAATCTGGCAATCTGATTCTTAAACAAACTCATAGCAGTCTCTTTTTCTACACCATTAGATTTTTCTTCTCCCAGGATACTTTCTAATTGATCACAATTTGCGATGCATCTACCCACAAAATGTCCGGAATTTCTTACTGCATTTCTTAAAGCAGTTTCTTTGTATAATTCTGCATGTGCATCTCCACTGTTAATCCGATTATGAGCTTCAATTAAAAGTTCATGTAAAGAAGGTCCAGGAAGGTGTTCGCTAAATAAAAATTTTGTAGAATCTGCACAATATATGGGGATTAACTCTTCATCTAATTTTTTACCTAATTCTGTTAAACCTTTTTCAACTTCAGTTTGTCTAGCCCAAGTTTTGTGTGGATCTTTAGATTGAGTATAAGTTAAATCATAACCTGGCTTTTCTCTAGGTTGATGAAAATGTTTCACGGCAACTGTCTTAATTCCATGATCTTCCAAATCAAAATCAACCACATAAACAGTAGAGTGATGAGTTTTACATATATCTTTAATTTTATAACCAACATACCAAGAAAGTTCTGTATTAGCTAGAGCATCTTTTAGTTTATATTCCTCAATAGGTATTTTTCCATCTAATCCATTACTAGCCATTAAAATCTAGATATATACTGTATTTATAAATATTTCCGTTCAAATCACTATTCATGGATAGTGATGACCTTGGTAAACTATCCTTCCTAAACTATGAATAAAGCTAATTAACCGCTTCATACGAGCAATTAAATTGATTAAATGGTGGTCACTTTTTTCTTTTTCAACCAAATCCATCTTCTTAATGTAATCTCTTTTCCGGTTAGATAATTCTAAAGCTAAAGATTCATCACTATTATAAACTGCTTTCATTGTCTCTAAATAAAAACTAGTAATTTCTTCAATCAAACCTTGAATTTTCTTTTTATCTTTAGTATTAATTTTTGCATCTTTAGCATAACGAGCAGTTCTTCTAGCTTCATCAGCAATACCTTCAATATAAAAACCAGTAAATAAAAGGTTGAGTAAATTTATTGGAGTTAGTTTAAATCTTTTCAAAGCATTAGAAGGATTATCTAAATTGTAAAGTACTGTTCTGTACACTAAAAAGTATAACCTGTTAACGTCATCATCACGATTATTAATGTTTTCATAATTGTCATCAATAATACTTTCAGAAGTTTCCTTAAGCATTGTTCTAGTAATAATATCCATTTTTCTGATTAATTCGTTGATAGCAACTTCTTCTATATTAAGAAAATCTTTAGCAATAATTGAATCAGGAGTTTGCTCCATTATTTCTAAAGCAATTAAGTTCTGAAAAATGTTTTGCAAACTTTTAATATTGTCCTTTGCACTATTACCTTTAAGAGTAATGGTATGATTATCCATGATATAAGAAGAATTAACTTCTCTAGCAACATGTAATAAATCTTTATTATCAATATTAATTATTTGACTTTTTTCATTGCTTTTTTGTTCATTCTCTTTCTTACTTAACAATAAATCTTGACCACGTTCATCAATATAAATTAAATCGCCCTTGACAAGTTTATTTTGTCTTACCCAAGTTTTAGGTAAAGAAACAACATAACTGCTTTTACCAAACGAAATTAGTTTTCTATATTCCATATTTTATCGCTCCCCCAAGCATATACATGATATATACCATCACAGAAAGGTATTTATATATAAATGTTATGTTAGTAAATATACACTTAAGAGGATTGTAAATAATATGATAAAAAGTAAGAAGAAAACTGAAGAAGAGATTGTAGAAGATTGTGAAGATGAAGAATATGATAAAATGGAAAACTTCAATGATGTCTGCTTTTGAGTGATTCTCGAATCGTAAAAAGAAAAAGTTTATAGCTAATTTGAGTATTATAATTGTATGATTAATATAAAAGACATTGAAAATATTTTAAAAAAGTATAATGTTGGTGATTTAAAAAAAGTTGGTGAGATCATGAAAAATGATCATGCTTCTTACGGAGTTATTATTTTTACAGAAAAAAGAAAATATTTCTTAAAAATTTATAGAATGTTTGGTAAACATACGAAAAGTGGATTAAGTTTAATAGAATATCTTCAAAGAAAAAAATATCCCACAAATAATCTAATCCTTTCAAAAAATAAGAGAAACTATATTAGTTATAAAAACAATAAAATCTCTTTGTTTGGATTTATTGAAGAAGATGAAAAATTAAATTTGAATATAAATCAAGTGAAAGAAATAGGAAAATATTTAGGAAAACTTCATATTTTAACAAAACAGAATAAACTTACAAAAGGTAGGTTTAGCTGGAACCATTTTTATGGATTAATCTGTAACCATCATAATGAAAGAAAAAAAGCACCAAAACATATACAAGAAATATTAGAATATATTTATGATAACATTAAAAATATTAAGTGTAAACCAAATCAACCAAAAGCAGCTAATCATGTTGAATTTACACCAGAACACGTCAGATTTGAAAAAAATAAATTAGTTAACATTATTGATTGGGACGAAATTAACCAAGATTTTTGTTTTTATGATTTTGGTACTGCAATGATTTCTTGTTTTACTCCAAAAAAATTGGATTATAAAAGAATTAATGTTTTTTTAAAAGCTTACAATAAAGAAAGAAAACTAACTGATTGGGAAAAATATCGTGTTTTTGAAGCATTACAATATGGGTGTTTTAAATTTGGCATTTGGAATTTAACTGATCCAAAAACTGATAAGCTAAATTTAAATTACAAGCACCCTGAAGATATTGAAAGGATTAAAATGTTAATGAAAATATCCAAAGATTGTTTTCAAAAAAAAATAACAGTTTAAATCAAAAATATAATTTATTAAAAAAAAGCAAATCTTTAAATAAAAACATTAACTCTTCTTTAATAGATGAATTACTTAAAAAAAGGAGTTAAGGATACTATTAAAGCAGTAAAGTTTAGAAAATTGTTATTCTTTTCATTGACATTTTTACAAATTATATTTTTAGTGTTGTTCTTTTACACTACGTTAACATATCAATTAAAAATATTTGATAATATTCAAACCATTTCTCAACCGTTAGAGGAAGCAAATTATGATGTTGATAGTCTTAAATCAGGTGATCCTTTTACTTCAGAGATGGGATTAATTTACAAAGGATATACAGGATTAGTAAATAATTTTATCAAAATGTTCTCCTGGCTGACATTTTTATTTGTATTTTTAAACGGGGCTATCTGGTTACTTAGTCATAGAATGTTAAAAAAATATACTGGTAAAGAACTGTTACAGATGGGGATTAAATATGTCTCTTCTTTTTTAATTGCATTTGTTCCTTTATCAATAATTGCATATTATATACTTAAAAAAATGATTTTTGGAGGAGCGTCACAAGAAGGATTTTTGTTAGTATCGCAAATTTTATTGGCAATATTTTTAATTATGACATATTTCTTTTATGTTGCTATAACTTTAATAAACATAAAGTCTTGGAAAAAATTTGCTTACAATATTTATTATGTAGGAATCAGAAAAATTCATTGGAGTTTGATTGTTTTATTAATCAATTTGACAATAATCTTTGGATTGTTATGGTTAATAAATTTGGCAACCATTAGCAGTAATTTATTCTTCTTAAGTTTAATACTGGTGTTAATACTGATTATTGTATTAATAACTACAAAAATATTTTGGATAACTTCATTAGATAATCTTAGGAAAATAAAAAAATGAAAAACATTATTTTAGATACAAATACACTTATAGCCATATCCGAGTTTAAAATAGATATATTCTCTGAATTAAGAAAAGCGTGTGATTTTAGGTACACCGTTAATATTGTACGGGGCACGATCGACGAATTAGAGAAAATTGTTAAAGAGCAACGGGGAAAATACAAATTAGCAGCAAAATTGGCTCTGAGCTTGTTAAATGCCAAAGAAGTAAATATACTCCCAGAAACGGGTTATGTAGACAACATTTTAGTAGATTATTCAAAAAAAGGCTATTTGATTTTAACACAAGATATTGGTTTAAAGAAAAGATTAACTAAACCTTACTTAACAATAAGACAAAAGAAAAAAATAATTGTTGTTAAATAGAATATAAGTTATATCCGATTTAATAAGTTATAATTACTCTATCAGATAAATCTTCGGTTTGTTGTGTTATAAATGGTTCATTTTTTCTAGCAATATGCCTATCGTGAGCATTAAAAGCTACTTGAGGTAAAGCCATAAATAAACCAAACTCTTGTATAACTCCACCAGTTAGTAAATTTAAACCAATACCCATAGTTGTACCAAATATTGTACATAATTTAGTTAAATTATTTTGATTATCTGGATCATATATCTCTTTTTCTTTTCCTTGCCAAATCTTCTGAGAATATTCTATACCCATATTAATTGGCATCCCACCAGCATAAATTCCCCTTATTAATCCACCGATGCAATCCGGTTTTATTTCATATTTTACCATTTTTATCAAATCTCCTAGACAGAAGTTAGTCTATAATGTAGCCTACTCGCTTCACCCAATTCTTCATCAGATACTTTCTGAGAATTTGGATGATGAAAATAATCTTGTTCAAACATGTATTGATGAGTTTTACCCAAATCTAAATCATGAACTCCTTTAACCAAATTAGTTAATTTTACTTCTGGGCCAAGTTGATGAACATCTCCAACTTGTTTTCCTAATTCTCCTACACCCAAATCAATTTCTTCTACTCTTGCGAGATAAGCATCATTCTGATCTTTTCTTAAATAGCATCTTACTACTGACATATTAATAACCTCCAAAAAGAATTTAAGATAATAAAACAATTATAAATCTTTTGAAACAGTAAACTATATTATCACACATTATCCTCTAGAGTACAACAAAATATATAAATTAAATATTAGCAACTAAATAAATTAAATATTAAAAATTTACTAGGGGGTGTATTTTAAATGGATACAACATTAATAGGAGTAATAATTACAGGAGTTCTAGCATTAATTTTTGCAGGTTTTACAGCTCGTTTTATAATTAAGAAAAGTAAAGGAGATGAAAAAATGCAGGAAATCGCCAATGCAATTCATGATGGTGCAATGGCTTTTCTTTCTAGAGAATATAAAATAATAGCAATTTTTGGAGTGATTGTTATTGCTTTTTTAGCTTGGTTAATTAACTGGCAAACAGCAGTATCATTCTTAGTGGGAGCATTATGTTCTGCATTAGCGGGTTTTATTGGTATGAAAATAGCCACTAAAGCTAATGTGCGTACAGCAGAAGCTGCCAAAACTGGTTTAGCACCAGCATTAAAAATTGCTTTTTCTTCAGGTGCAGTAATGGGATTATCAGTAGTAGGATTTGGATTAATTGGCGTTACTACATTGTATTACGTTTTTGGAGATCCAAAATTAATTTTCGGGTTTGGATTTGGAGCTTCAGCAATTGCTTTATTCGCTAGGGTTGGTGGAGGTATTTTCACTAAAGCTGCCGATGTAGGAGCAGACTTAGTAGGAAAAGTTGAAGCAGGTATTCCTGAAGATGATCCAAGAAATCCTGCAGTTATCGCTGACAATGTTGGAGATAATGTAGGAGATGTAGCAGGTATGGGCGCAGATTTGTTTGAATCTTATGTGGGCAGTATAATCGCAGCTATGGCAATAGGAATAGTTCAATTTGGAATGTCAGCTGTCACCCTACCATTATTATTAGCAGGAGCAGGTATTTTAGCATCAATCATTGGAACATTCTTTGTACGAACTAAAAAAGAAGAAAAAATTCACAGTGCTTTAAGAAACGGACTTTTAGTGAGTTCATTTTTAGTGATAATTGCAGCTTATTTTATCATTGGAACAGTGTTGGGAGATTTAGGAGTATTTGCAGCTACCGTGTCTGGATTAGTTGCGGGAGTATTAATTGGATTATTAACTGAATATTATACTTCATACGATTACAAACCAACACAAGAAATTGCTAAAGCGTCACAAACAGGTGCAGCAACCAACATAATCACAGGATTTTCAAACGGAATGAGATCTGTAGGATTACCTATATTAGTTATTGTAATTGCAATTTTCTTATCTCACCATTTTGCTGGTTTGTACGGTATTGCAATTGCCGCAGTAGGTATGCTTTCTACTCTTGGAATTTCATTAGCTATTGATGCCTATGGACCTGTAGCAGATAATGCTGGCGGGATAGCAGAAATGGCTAAGTTAGATCCTAAAGTAAGGAAAAGAACTGACGCATTAGATTCTGTTGGAAACACAACCGCTGCAATGGGTAAAGGGTTTGCAATTGGTTCAGCAGCATTAACTGCATTAGCACTTTTTAGCGTATTCTCTGCAGAAGCAGGATTAAAAGTAATTTCTATAAATAATCCGTTAGTATTAATTGGAATGTTTATTGGAGGAGTAGTTCCGTTTGTGTTTAGTTCAATGACCATGCGTGCAGTAGGAGATGCCGCTTTTGATATGATTGAAGAAGTTAGAAGACAATTCAAAGAGATTAAAGGATTAATGCAAGGTAAAGCTAAAGCAGATCACGCTAAATGTGTTGACATCTCAACTTCGGCAGCATTAAGAAAAATGGTCCTGCCAGCACTGTTAGCAATTTTAACACCAGTATTAATTGGTTTGTTGTTAGGGTTAGAGGCATTAGGTGGAATGTTAGCAGGTGCAACCATTACCGGAGTAATTTTAGCAATTACTATGTCTAACGCAGGTGGTGCTTGGGATAACGCTAAGAAATATATTGAAATGGGTAATTTAGGTGGTAAGGGATCTGAAGCACATAAAGCTGCCGTTACCGGAGACACAGTTGGTGATCCGTTCAAAGATACAAGTGGACCTTCAATTAATATCTTAATTAAATTGATGTCAATAGTATCTTTAGTGTTAGTACCTATTTTCTTATAATTTTATTTTTTTTATTTTATAATTAGTTAGAATTGTTCTATTTTTAAAAAAAGTAAAGAAAAAAAATTAAGCTGCTTTTTCAGTACAGATTTGATCTAAAGGTAAATCTCTTTTCTTATACTTAAAGTCTGATAAAGGTATTACTTTAGGTCCTTGAGGTTTTTTATAATTACCAAACCTTTTAATGAAATCGTCTTTAGCTCTGTAAACTGATCGTTTAGTGATTTGAGAATCATATTTACTAGTTCCTCTTACCAAGTCAGCAACTCCTCCAACACCTAGTGGCAAGTAAGCTGCAGCTCTCTCTGCTAAACCTTCTCCAGCAATTTTTAATCTATCGCCGATAGTTGCATCTTTTTGATGTCTTTCAAAATGTGCACCTTCAATAGCGTCAGCAGCAGTTTTAGCTCCCAAACCTAAAAATTTTAAACCTAGTCCTGCTCCGCCTAAAGCCCAAAAAGCATAAGTTCCAACAACATCTAAGCCTGCACCGGACCATCTTAAAAATTTGGAAAGATAAGATCCTGCACCTTTAGATTCAAAATATTCTTTTGCATATTTATCATATGAACTTCCTAACGATTCTCTGATATTATCATGCATTAATTTTTTATCTTCTTCAGAAGCTTGAGTAGTATATTTTGCAATATCAGCGTCATTAATTAATGTGTCCAAATTATTTTTAACAAATTTATCTCTATTCATTTTGCATCAGTTGGTTTAGTGTCACAATTCCAACCATTTTATTTTCTTCATTAACTACAGGAGTCATTACCCAACTATTTTTAATCATTTCATCAGCTAAAGTTTTAGCATCTTCTTCCATTTTAGCTACTCTGATAGGAGCAGACATAACATCTTTAGCAGTTGTTTCAGCTAAATTTTTATTTTCTGCTACAACTCTATTATTTATATCTAAAACTGAAATTATTCCAACAGGATATTCATTATCATCAGCTACAAAAATATGTCTTAACGTAACTTCACTCAGCTTTTTAGCTACTTCAACAACATTTTCATTTTCATTACATTTGAACGCTTCAATTAATACACAATCTTTTACTTGCATTTTTTATTTACCTCGTATTTTAATATCAGATTATAAAATTAAATAATATATTAAAGTTATGGTTAAGATTTTACTTATTATCTGGTTCGTCCCATTGAGGAGTTTTAGGAGCATATTTATCCGGTTCTTCTATTCCTAACTGTGCACGGTACTCACCATTTTGTTGTTCAAGAGCTTCATTATTATCTCGTAAATTTGTTACCATACCTTCCAATCCAGCATTTCTAGAGGTTAAATCATTAACATCATCAACTGCAGCTCCTAGTCCTTGTTGCAATACTTTTTTCTTACTAAGCAATCTTCCGTCTTTCCAACTAAGAATACTAAAAAGTGCACCCATAACACCTGCTGCACCTAGTTTCACCCAGTCAAATTTACCCCTTAATGCATTTGTAAGTGGAGTACTATTGATATAAGCATCCCGAGTAATTATTTTATCATCAGGATATTGAGTGTTAAAATCATCAATGCTTGCGTAAAGAGCAGTTTTAAGAGGATCTAAATCGTCCAAAATTGGTCTTATCATTTCAACTTCTTGTTCATATCCTTCATAAGCTCTAGCAAATGTGTCTCTTGCTTCCCTTTTAACTACTAGTGTACGATCTAACAAATCTTGTAAACTAAGCATCCTATCTTTATTACTTGAAATAAGATCATAAGTACTTTCTAAATCATCAAGGTACCCACGAATTCTCAATAAAGTTTGGTCAGTACCAGCAAATTTATCGTAATTAGTAATGAATTGTCTTAAAGTTTCACCATCACTTTCTTTTTGATATTGCTGTTGTAAGAACCTTAACATACCTCTTTCTTCATAGGTCATCTTTCCAGTATTCTCAAGATACTCATTGATTTTTTCCATTACTTTAGTTTGAGCTACTCTATTATCTTCATTAGTATCATAAATATCGCATAAAATGCCCAATCTATTTTTTATAGCGCCCCTATAAGCATCTCCTTCAGTACCACTTCTTTGTCCAAATATACGTCTAATACCGTTATCAATTCTTCTAACAGCACCAGGTTTATGTTCATCAATAGAACTGTCAAGAGCAAGAATTCTTGTGTCAACACGATCCTTATAAATTTGTAATCTTTCTCTAATATTATATTCGTCTTCTAATTTGTCAAGATTATTAAGTATATATTCAAATTCTTTTACTTCATTAGCATCTGTAATTCCTAAAGCTACATATTCATCTAAAGAACCTTCTTCATAATCGCTCTGAAAAATTTCTCGTTGTTCTTTTAAATTTCGTTCAACATTTCCAGATAATGTTTCTAAATCAAGTTTTGTTTCTCTTAATTCTTTTTCAGCAAATTCTAAAGCATCACCAATGTTACTAAAGGCATAATCTGCCCCCATATAAGTAATTCCACCAGCTATAGCTCCCGTAGTAAGTGCACCTATGAATCTAGAGAAGAGTTCTCTCCTACCAAACTTTTCAGTATAATCTTTTATTTCAGCCATCTTATGGTCATTATAGTTGTTTGAGTTTATAAACATTTCGGTTATTTATCACTATTAAGTGATAATATAAATAACCGCTATTAATCTCATAATAAAAAGATAATTTTATTTAAGTTATGTTTTAAAAGTACATGATTAAGAATAAAATTTATAAAAAACATCACTACTGAATAATTCTATGGACGAATTAACACTAAGAAACTTTTTGATTGAAGCGAAAGCCAATACTTATGCTAGTGGTAGAGCAGAAAAAACATATAATCAAGATGGTTCAAAACAATTCCGTTTTAGTAAAGGAGTTATGTCATATAGAGACCGTTATTTAGGTAAGAATCCAGTTTTAGGAGTAGAGTCTGTCAAGATTGGAGATATTTTAATTTGGAGTATGAATTATATAGGACATACGTTTGTAGACGATTTACCGACAGGGGCAATACTGGGTTTTTTACGTCAAGCATTACAAAAACCAATCTTAGAATTACCTTTTCGTGGACCAGAATCTTTTTCTGAAGGAGAATGGAATTATAAACACAATATTCAAGGAGACTTAGAAATATTCCATGGAGAAGAATGGATTAAACATCAAGGAGAATTAGTATACAGGTTAGCTTATAGTGGCACAACAAACGTTGATATTTGAAATTCTTGAAAAAGATCATCAACCAACAATGTTAGAACAGTTTCAACAATATAATCAATTACAGATATTAATAGCAACACTATTAAGTTCCAGAACTAAAGATTCAACAACAATCCCGATTGCTAAGAAGTTATTCAAAAAATATCAAACTGTTC
>Ga0233431_1003075_pt1 | contig 21075 bp, 19 predicted proteins | sample SI_118_April2016_FD_179867 | JGI IMG/M metagenome (GOLD analysis project Ga0233431, IMG submission 179867) | Seawater microbial communities from Saanich Inlet, British Columbia, Canada - SI_118_April2016_200_MG | ecosystem: Environmental > Aquatic > Marine > Inlet | place: Canada: British... | reverse complement strand
AAAAAAGAAAAAAAAGAAAAAATTATTTCTCTACATAAACAAACGCTGCCCTTAAAGCTACGATTATTGTTGCAGGCACAAATAGTGTTAAAATTCCTTTCAACATATTAGTTATTGCAGGAGCAACAGCGTCGAAAATACCAACCTGAATTCCTAAAAAAGATACTAAAACCAATATAGTTGAACTCATTAAGAAAGCAGAAACTTCTTTTGCTGCCACATTTAACAAACCTACAACAACACCTAACAGAAAGACAATCCAAAGAATATGTTTTTGATAAGACCCAGTAAAACCTAAACCCAACAAAATTGCCAAGATTATTCCAATTAAAAAAGCCCAACTTCCAAGAACATTATCATACTTCTTTTTACTTCTCTTTATAGCCATTAGATATCACCTCTTTTAGTCTTAAAAAAACTTAATAATATAAAAAGCTTTATATATTGATTGTAATTCAAGAATTTAATCCCCTCTTAGTTTAGTGGCTAGAACACTCGGCTGTAGATGCTTTTTTGAATTGTCGTTAAGACTGAGATGATAAAAAGCCAGCCGTGACCGAGGGATCCCCGGTTCAAATCCGGGAGAGGGGACTCAGAGAAGAAAGGAATGTTTTACCTTTCTTCTCACTAATTTTATAAAACATAAAAATGCATTATTTATTGTAAATTATACTGAATATACGCCTAAATTAACCTTTTTACTACGAACCAGGCGAAACCTTTATAAACAGACCCTAGTCTTAAACACAAAATGGCCAGTTATTTTCTACATTGAGGAATCAAAATCGAGATGTAGATGATGCTCTTTACTGCACCACGCCCTGGTAGTGTAGTTCGGCCTAGCATGAAGCCCTGTCGTACTGAATCTCAGTACAGTAAGGCTTCGACCCGGGTTCGAAATATCTTTTTCGAAAGAAAAAGATGAGAAAGTCCCGGCCAGGGCGTACCAACAACCTATTACGGGCCGGTAGCTTAGCTTGGAAGAGCGCTTGACTTTTAATCAAGCGGTCGAGGGTTCAAATGTAAACAAATCATGTATTTGTTTGAGGAAAGTCCCTTCCGGCCCGCACTTATATTCCTATTATAATGGAGGATCAAATAAAATGTCTTTTGAAGTCAACAAACATAGCCTTGTGCCAAAACATCAAAAACTAAGTGATTCCGAAAAAAATAAGCTTCTTGATGAGTATCACATTGAGATAAAATCACTGCCTAAAATTTCTAAAGAGGATCCTGCAGTAGCAATACTAAATGCTCAAGCAGGAGATGTTATTAAAATCGAAAGAGATAGTTTAACAGCTGGAAAAACCATATATTATAGAGTGGTGATCGAAGGATAAAATGGATAAATCAATCTTAATCAAAAAATACTTTGAAGAAAAAAGGTTTGTTGACAGTGATATTCAGTCATTCAACTACTTTATTGAAAATGGATTACAAGAAGTAGTCGAAGAAAACAAAGAAGCAGAACCAGCAATTATTCCGCACAACATTGAAAAATTTAAAATTCGTTTTGGAAGAATTACTGTTGGTAAACCAGAGATTACTGAAGCTGATGGAAGTAAAAGATTAATCTTTCCAACTGAATCAAGAATCAGAAAAATTTCTTATTATGCGCCCATTTATTTAGAAGTAAGTACATACATTAATGATGTGCAAAGAGAAAATTTTTTAGCTGAGATTGGAAAAATTCCAATTATGCTTAAAAGTAAAAACTGTAATTTACATAAACTTACCCGTGAAGAACTAATTAAAAATGGTGAAGATCCATCAGATCCAGGTGGCTACTTTATAATTAACGGAACGGAAAGAGTTATTGTGAATATGGAAGATCTTGCTGCTAATAATTTTATGGTAGAAAGATCTGCAAAAGGTATCGGAGGAAGATACTTTTCTGCTAAAGGATCTTACAAAATTCCATTTAATATTGAAAGAAAAAAGGATGGAATTTATTATGCTACATTCACACGTATCAAATCAATGCCTTTAATTATTGTTCTAAAAGCATTAGGATTGACTAAAGACGAAGATATCATGCGTGCAGTTTCTGAAGAAAGAAATTATGAAGAAATTATCTTAAACTTATTTGATTTTGTAGAGATTAAAACTCAAGAAGAAGCGATTGATTATATTGCTAAAAGAATTAATGTCGGACAATCAAGAGAAATAAGGATGGAACGTACCAAAGATTTGTTAGATAAATATTTGTTACCTAACATCGGTATGGATAATAAAACTAGAGCAGATAAAGCTAAGAATATCTGTAAAATGTTAAAAAAATTCATTGACGTTGAGAATAATAGAGTTCCGTCGGATAATAAAGATCATTACATTAACAAAAGACTAAGGTTAAGTGGAGATTTATTGATTGATTTGTTCAGAGTAAATTTCAAAATTTTAGTTGGAGACATATTATACAACTTTCAAAGAATCATTAAGAGAGGAAAGTTACCGTCTATTAAAGTAATCATTCGAGAAAAATTGTTAACTTCCAGATTATATTCTGCTATGGCAACAGGAGAATGGGTAGGAGGAAGACAAGGAGTATCACAAAGAATGAGCAGAACCAATTTCTTAGATATGGTTTCACATTTACAAAGAGTAGTTAGTCCATTGTCAAGTTCACAAGAAAACTTTGACGCCCGAGCACTACATTGTACTCATATTGGAAGATTATGCCCCACCGAAACTCCAGAAGGTACAAACATTGGGTTAAGAAAAAACCTAGCAATGTTATGTTCAATTTCTCAATTCACAGATGAAAAAGAAATTGTTGAAAAAGCTAAAGAATTGGGGTTAAAACAAAAATAAAGGTATGTTAAAAATGGTTGACGTTTATTTAAATTCAAAATTTATTGGCACAATAGATGATGCCAACATGTTCATTGAGAACATGAAAGATCAAAGGAGAAACGGAATTATTTCTGAAGAAGTTAATTTTAATTTTGATAAAAAAGCAAATACAATATCCATCTTTAGTGATGAAGGTAGAGCTAGAAGACCATTAATTATTGTTAAAGAAGGTCGACAATTAATTTCAGAGAAGCACATTGAACAACTTAAGAACGGAGAAATTACTTGGGCAGATTTGATTAGACAAGGAGTTATTGAATATTTAGATGCTGCTGAAGAAGAAAATGCATTAGTTGCTTATGATGAAAAAGAACTTACTCCAGAACATACCCATATAGAAATTACTAAAGGTACAATAGTGGGTATCGCTACTGCTTTAGTTCCTTTTGGAAATTACAACCAATCATCTCGTTTAATTATTGGTAGTAAGAACCAAAAACAATCACTAGGATTTTATGCAGCAAATTATAATTTAAGAATTGATATGGATGCGAACATATTGCATTACCCACAATTACCACTTGTTAAAACTATGGTTCATGACGTTACCAGTTATGAAGAACATCCATCTGGACAAAATATGGTTGTTGCAATCATGTGTTACGATGGTTATAACATGGAAGATGGAGTTATACTTAACAAAGCATCTGTAGAGAGAGGATTAGCTAGAAGTACTTATTTTCGCCCAGTTAATGCTGAAGAATTAAGATATTCTGGAGGATTAATTGATCAAGTTTCCATACCTGATAAAGATATTAAAGGTTACCGTAGTGAAGGAGATTATAGAAATTTAGAAGAGGACGGAATTATTTATCCAGAAACAAAAATTGATGAAGGAGACGTAGTAATTGGAAGAACTAGTCCACCAAGATTTTTAAGTAGCTTAGATGAATATAATCTTACTGCAGCAGTACGTAGAGAAAGTTCCGTAGTTCTTAAACACGGAGAAAGAGGTATTGCTGATTTTGTACTTATCACTGAAAATGAAGAAGGAAATAAACTTGTTCGGGTTAGATTAAGAGAAGAACGTATCCCAGAGATTGGAGATAAATTTACATCTAGACACGGACAAAAAGGAGTTACAGGTATGCTTTTACCTTCGCAAGACATCCCATTCTCTTCTTCAGGAATCGTACCAGATTTAATATTTACTCCGCACGGTATTTCTTCAAGAATGACAATATCTCATTTATTAGAATTACTTGGCGCTAAAGTTGGTGCTTTAGGTGGAAGATATGTTGATGGCACTTTATTTGAATCAGAAAAAGAAGAAAATCTAAGAAGTGAATTAGTAGATTTAGGATTCAGAGAAGACGGAACAGAAACATTTTATGATGGTAGAACTGGTAAACAAATGTTGGCTCGAATCTATATCGGAAACATGTATTACCTAAGATTACGTCATATGGTTGCTAACAAAATGCAATCGCGTGCAAGAGGACCTATCCAATTATTAACAAGACAACCTACCGAAGGTAAAGCCAAAGAAGGTGGACTAAGGTTAGGAGAGATGGAGAAAGACACATTCATTGCTCACGGCGCATCATTATTATTAAAAGAAAGGTTTGACTCTGATAAAATAGTTATTCCGGTCTGTGAAAAATGTGGATTAGTTGCAGTTGAAGATCAATATAAAAGTCGTACTTATTGTTTAATGTGTGGAGACGATGTAGATGTAAGTTACATTGAAATGAGTTATGCGTTCAAACTTTTATTGGATGAAATTAGAAGTCTGGGTGTTTACCCAAAAATGAGCTTAACTAATAAGTACTAGATATACTAAAATATGTGGAGAATATAAAAAAATGAATCGTCAAGTTTACAAAAAGGTTACCAATGTTACTTTTGGAATATTTTCACCTAAACAAGTAGTGGATATGGCTTCAGCTAAAGTCGTTACCCCCGAACTGTATGACCGTGAAGGTTACCCAGTAGATGGTGGATTAATGGATATTCGTCTGGGTGTTATTGATCCCGGATTAAGATGTAAAACTTGTGGTCAAAAATTAAAAGAATGCCCAGGTCATTTTGGTTATATCGAATTAGCTCGACCAGTAGTTCATGTTAAATTTATTAGACAAATTCTAGACCTATTAAAATCTAGTTGCAAATATTGTAACAGAATTATGATTCCCGAAAAAAACATTAAAAAGTATAAAGAAATGTTTGATAAAGTTGGAGAAGAAGAAGGATTTGAAGCTAGAAGAAGAAAAATTAAGGAAGTTATTAACAGGTACAAAATTAAAGAAAAATGTCCTCACTGTGATAAAAAACAAGAAAAAATTAAATTAGAAAAACCATATTCATTTTATGAAAATAATATCAGGTTAAGCCCGATAGAAGTTCGTGCACGTCTTGAAAAAGTAAGTAATGAAGATTTACAAATTTATGGTTATTCTCCAAATTTCAGAATGGAATGGGTAATATTAACAGTTTTGCCAATCCCACCAGTAACTATGCGTCCAAGTATCACATTAGAATCGGGAGAAAGAAGTGAAGACGATTTGACTCATAAGTTAGGAGACATTGTAAGAATTAATCAAAGATTATTTGAAAACATTAATGCTGGTGCACCAGAAGTTATTATCGAAGATTTATGGGATTTACTTCAATATCACGTTACAACGTTTATTGATAATGAAGTTCCACAATTACCTCCAGCACGTCACAGAAGTGGACAAGTGTTAAAAACGATTACTAACAGAATTAAGAGTAAGGAAGGTAGAATTAGACATAATCTTGCAGGTAAGAGAACAGATTTTTCTGCAAGGACAGTTATCAGTCCCGATCCATTAATTGGACTTAATGAAGTTGGAGTTCCATTAAAAATTTCTATGCACTTAACTGTACCGGAAAGAGTTACTGAGTGGAATCTTGAATACCTAAAAAGATATATTCAAAACGGACCAAAACTTTATCCAGGAGCAAATTATATTATTAAATCTGACGGAAAAAGAAAAACCATTAATGAAGAAACCAAAGAAGAGATTATGGAAGAATTAGCTCCAGGTTATACTGTAGAGAGACATCTTATTGATGGAGATGTTGCTTTATTCAACCGGCAACCATCTTTGCATAGAATGAGTATGATGTGTCACAAAGTCAAGGTATTGCCAGGTAGAACATTCAGATTAAATCCGGCAGTATGTAATCCTTACAACGCAGATTTTGATGGGGATGAGATGAACTTACACGTTCCACAAAACGAAGAGTCAAGAGCAGAAGCAAAAATATTAATGTTAGTAGAAACACAAATAATTAGTCCTCGTTATGGTTTAAGTGTTGTGGGTTGTATCCATGATGGAATTACTGGAAATTACTTACTAACTAAAGAATTAGTATTGACTAAAGAAGAAGCAATTGATTTATTGTATTCTTGTGGAGTAGAAGATTTTTCTTCATTACCTAACAAAGAAAAAATTGATGGAAAAGAAGTATTTTCAGTACTTTTACCTCAAGACTTTAATTTTAGTGGTAAAGATAAAAGTGGTAATGAAGTGAAAATAATTAAAGGTAATTTAAAATCTGGATTAATGGATAAAGCTAACTTAGGACAAGAATCTGGTTTAATGCTTAGAAATATTTATGAAAAATATGGTCCTGCTTATACTGCGGATTTATTAGAAAAAATATCAAAGCTAGGTATTAGTGTATTAGCTAAGCGAGGATTTTCTATTGGTATTAGTGATGTAGATTTACTTCCTGAAACTAATCAAGAAATTAAAGAGATTATCCATAAAGCTGAAGAAGAAGTTGGAAAATTGATTTCTGAATATCATGCAGGAAAATTAGAAGCGTTACCCGGAAGGTCTATAGAAGAAACTTTAGAATTAAGAATACTAAGTGCACTTAACAAAGCCAGAAACAAAAGTGGAGATGTAGCTATGAGACAAGCAAAAGAAAGTGCCGCACTAGTAATGGCAAAAAGTGGTGCTCGTGGTAATCCATTAAATCTAGCTCAAATGAGTGCAATTGTTGGTCAACAGGCGTTGAGAGGTAAAAGAATCGACGTTGGTTTTAATGGAAGAACTTTATCATATTTCAAGGATAATGACTTAAGTCCTAAAGCAAGAGGATTTATTAAAAATAATTTTAAAAGTGGACTTGAACCACATGAATTTTTCTTTGGAGCAATGACAGGAAGAGATGCTTTAATGGATACTGCTTTAAGAACACCAAAATCCGGTTATCTTTATAGAAGATTATCCAATGCAATGCAAGATCTAAAAGTTGAATATGATGGATCTGTAAGAGATGCAAGCGGTAAGATTGTTCAATTTTCTTATGGAGAAGATCATCTTGATGTTTCCAAAACGAAGAATGGTACTATTGATATTAAAAATATTATACACGATGTAATAGGAGGAAAGCAAAAATGAAAAAAGAACATGAAGATTTGATTACCTCATATTCAAAAAAATTACCTCAACTACTTATTGAAGAAATAAAAGAAACCGTATCTAGTACAATTAGTAAAGTTGATTTAACCGCAATTATGGAAGAAGTAGTAGCTGCCTATAATCGTGCTCGTGTTCACGCAGGAGAATGTGTTGGATTAGTGAGTGCTGAAAGTATTGGAGAACCAGGTACGCAAATGACATTAAACACATTTCATTTAGCGGGGGTTGCAGAAGTACAAGTAACTACTGGTTTGCCAAGGATAATTGAGATTTTTGATTCCAGAAAATTAATTAAAACTCCAATGATGGAAATTTATCTAAAAAAACCTAAAAATACTAGTATAACTGCAGTTAAAAAATTTGCATCTCAAGTTAAAGAAACTATGTTTGAAGAATTAGTATCAGAATATTCATTAAACATTTTCGAACAAATGCTTAAGGTTAAATTAAACAAATCATTATTAGAAAATCTTGATATTGATGTTAAAGATATTGTTAAATTGATTAAACCAAAAGCAAAAGGATTTAATGTTGAAAATAAAGATGAAGAAATCTTGTTTGTACAAAAAGGTAAAACTGAAGAAATTAAAGATTTATATGCCCTTAAAGAAAAATTGAAAAAAATAAAAGTTAAAGGTATGAAAGGAATTCATCATGTATTACCTGTTAAGAGAGAAGAAGAATATGTTGTTCTTACTTCTGGTACAAATTTAAAGAAAGTATTAGAATTAGATGATATTGATCCACACAGAACGATTAGTAATGATTTACATGAAATTCGTAATGTTCTTGGGGTAGAAGCAGTAAGACAAGCAATAATTAATGAAGTTCATAAAGTAATTGAATCGCAAGGTCTTAATATTGATATTCGGCACATCATGTTAGTAGCCGATATTATGTGTTCAACTGGACAATTAAAAGGTGTCACCCGTTACGGAGTTGTTAGTGAAAAAGCAAGCGTTTTAGCAAGAGCTAGTTTCGAGACACCAATTAAACATTTAATTAATGCTGCGCTTGAAGGAGAAATTGATAATCTTACTTCAGTTGTAGAAAATGTAATGATTAATCAACCAGTTCCAGTAGGTACAGGGCTACCGGGATTAGTTACAAAAATGAAATGATAATTTAAAAGGTGAATACACATGGCAAAGAAAAAAGAAATCGGGGAAGATATTAAAGAGTTAAAAAACAAGTTACAAGAAGGTAAAGCAATTATTGGAACTGAATCTGTTATTAAAAAACTTAAAACAGATAAGTTAAATAAAATTTACATGACTAACAATTGTTCCCCAAAAATTAAAGAAGATATTGATTATTATGCAAAATTAGCTAACGTTACAATCATTAGTTTAAATATGGACAATGAAGAATTAGGAGTACTTTGTAAAAAGAATTATTTCATTTCTGTAATTGGAATTATTGAGTAAAACATGGCTAGAGTAAAATTAGATCAAGAAACATTGGGATTATCTTCTCTTATGGAAAGAATTACCGGAGCAAGAGTTAAAGATTGTTTCCGTGATGATGCTGATGAAACTATTTATTTTATAGTTGAAATTGGTCAATTGGGCAAGGCTGTTGGTAAAGGTGGAGTTAATATCAAAAGAGTTCAAAGAGAATTTAACAAGAAAATTAAAGTGATTGAGTTTCGTAGCAATGTAGCATCATTTATCAAAAACATCATTTATCCATTAAAAGTTGAAGAAATTTTACAAGAGGATAATATTATATTTATAAAAGAAAGCAGCAAAAAAACAAAAAGTTTATTAATAGGAAGGGAGGGGAAGAACCTAAAACTCATTAATAGGGCTGTAAAACGCTTTTTTGACGTTAATGAAGTTAAAGTAATAAAATAATAATAAAATGGCAAACAAATCAAGAGGATTAGGAGCTGCAAAAAAGCTTAAGAAGAGAAGATTACAATTCAAGTTAAATAAACAGAAAGAACTTAAAAAGAAGTTTGATCCTTTATCTGGATCTGCACAAGCTAAAGCGATTGTGCTAGAAAAAATCCAAATTGAAGCTAAACAACCAAACTCTGCTATGCGTAAGTGTGCAAGAGTACAACTTGTTAAGAATGGAAAACAAGTAACTGCATTTATGCCCGGTGATGGTGCTCAAAAACTTATTAATGAACATGATGAAGTAATTGTTGAGTGTATTGGCGGAAAAATGGGTCGGTCTAAAGGAGATCTTCCTGGAGTTAGATGGCAAGTAATCAAAGTTAATGATCAAAGCTTAGCTGCATTATTAGGTGGTAAGCTAGAGAAAGCTAGGAGATAAAGTTAAAATGAGCGAAATTAAATTTTTTAATCGATGGGACAGTGAAGGAATAAAAGTTGGAGATTTAGGATTAATCAATTACATTACTTTAGAACCTAGGATCTTACCTAAAACTGGTGCAAGATATGCTGGAAACAGATTTCATAAATCTAACGTATCTATAGTAGAAAGATTAGTAACCAAATTAATGAACTCTGGTCATAAAGGTAAAAAACATGTTATGAGTTCTGGACATAACTCGGGTAAGAAAGACAATGCTTTAAGGATTGTTGAAAAAGCTTTAGCTAAATGTGAAGTTAAATTGAAACAAAATCCTATTGCAATCCTAGTTAAAGCTATTGAGAATTCTGCACCTAGAGAAGAAATTATCGCTATTGAATATGGTGGTGCTCGTTATCCAAAAGCAGTTGAAGTTGCACCTCAGAGAAGAATTGATTTAGCTTTAAGACATATTTCTCAATGTGCTTATGCAAAATCTTTTAACAAGAAAATTTCTGTTGAAGACGCTCTAGCAAATGAAATTATGGCTGCTGCTCAGTGTAGTGCTCGAAGTGCAGCAATCGCTAAGAAAAGAGATACAGAACGTCAAGCTGCTTCAAGTAAATAGAGTTTTTATTTCTTATTTTTATTATTTATATAGTTATGATTGTAATACGGGTAATTGTTTGTAAACATTTTTAAAGAACTTCTTTATTTTTATATTTATATGATAATATTAGGTATAGAATCGACTGCTCATACGTTTGGAGTAGGTATTATAACAGATAAAGGAGAAGTACTTAGTAATATAACCGATAGTTACACTTCTAATGATATTGGTATGATTCCTAATGAAGTGGTGGATCACCATAAAGAAGTCGCTGAAAGAGTGTTAAAAGGGGCTCTTAAGGAAGCTAACGTGTCTTGGGAAGATATTGAGTTTATCGCTTATTCTGCAGGGCCGGGGATTGATCCAGTACTTTGGGCAGGTTACCATATCGCTAAAGAATGGAGCGAGAAATATTCAAAGAAATTAGTAGGTATTAACCATTGTTGTGCTCATCTTAGTATTGGTAAAGTCTATAATAACCTTAAAGATCCTTGTTATCTTTATGTTTCTGGAGTAAATACTCAAATTATTGTTTACGATGGTGGAAAATATCGAGTTATGGGAGAAACTCTCGATATTGGATTAGGGAACATGTTAGATAAATTTGGTAGAGTGTTAGAATTAGGATTTCCAGCCGGTCCAAAAATTGAAAAATTGGCTAAAACTGGTAAATTTATAGAATTACCTTACACTGTTAAAGGAATGGACGTATCTTTTTCAGGAATCCTTACCAAAGTACAACAATTATACAGTAAAGGATTTTCTAAAGAAGACTTATGCTTCTCTGTACAAGAAAACTGTTTTGCTATGCTTACTGAAGTAGTTGAAAGAGCAATGGCTCACACAGACAAAAAAGAACTGTTATTGGTGGGTGGAGTTGGTGCAAATAAAAGGTTCTGTGAAATGTTAGACATTATGTGTAAAGAACGTGGAGCTACATTTTACAAAGTGCCGATGAGTCTTGCCGGTGATCAAGGAGCAATGATTGCCTGGGAAGGATTTATAAGAAAAAAAGAAAGTGGAGATATTGAAGTTAATCCCCACTGGCGTACTGATGAAGTTTAACTTATTCTAATTTATCCACAATATCATAACATGGTAGAACATTATCTTTCCAATTCTGAGGAGATGATTGAAGTTGATCAAATTTTTCAATAGCAAGATAATATTTCTTAATGGCTGTGTTAACACCATTCTTTAATTCATGACGATGCCATAAATCTGTACATCCACCATTTTGTGTTACATTTTTAATAATTTCTTTGTAATCAATAGGACTTGAAACTGCTGCACAACTCAAATAATTCTTAGCAGCAGCAGATAACATTGAAGGACCACCAATATCAATATAACCACGTGCATCTTCAGTAGTATAAGGTTTTTCAGTGTTTGGATTAATCTCACCCTTTAATACTTTGTTCATAACGTCAATAAATGGATAAAGATTAATTATTACCATGTCAATAAAATCAGCATTCTCTCCTCTTAAATATTCTTGATGATTTTCATTTCCTCTTTCTCCAAGAAGACCACCAAAATTACCAGGAGTAAAAGATTTTACTAAATCACCTTCCATTTGTTTTTTACCACTATATTTTTCCATTGAAATTAAATGTTCAGTTAAAGGCACACTATTTTTATTAAATATTTTTTCCAATTCTTTATAAGTTCCTCCAGTAGAGATGAATCTTACTTCAGGAGAATTGTCCAGTAAACTTAATGCAAATTCATCCAAGCCCGATTTATCATATGTACTAGCGATTACATTCCTTACCGGAATTTTGTTGTAAACTTTTCCTTTAACAGCACGTATTGACATTTTATTTTTCCTCCATTGATAATTAGTTATAAAATAATTTATGTTTGTTAAGCTTGTGGTTCTTTAATATATATTTTGTAAAATGGGGATTGTGTAATTATAATAAATTTGTCGTAGTATTTATAAAAAAAGAAATAAAAGAAAATATTGTGGCAGAAATTATCTCTTTTGAAGAATTAGTTATGCAAAAAGTGGATTATTTATTTAATGATATTGAAGATAAAGATTTTGCAGTAAAACTTATTGAAGATTATTATGATCAGATGTTAAACAGTAAAGATAGATCTTATTCTCGAATTAAGAATTTATGTCAACTGATTAAACAAGTTAATTCTCGAGATAACGATATCATTTCAAGAGAAAGTGATAAAGGTAATGTTGAACAACATTTATTACCAATAGAGTTTGATAATATCATTTATCCATTTCTTCCAGTTAAAGGTCAAAAAGAAGTTTTAGGTGGATGGATAGATTATATTTCAAGTAAATGTCCAGATAGATATTGGGAAATTCAAACAATTAAAGAACCAACATTAATAAGAGATATACTATTTAATCTTCAACGTGAATCTAAAGACAACTTGATTGATATGGTGATTATATTATCAAGAGAATATCAGCAGTGTAATAATATTTCTCATGTAGCTTCATCCTCTTGGAAAAAATTTAATAAAGCAATTGAAGATGAAAAACCAAACTTATCTTTTTTCCCTATGATTATTGCTCAAAAGAATAATCAGTACAAAAAAGTTAATGAAACATTTTATCATTGTGCACCTGCATTTTTTTTAAGAGGATTAGAATTAGCAGCATATAATATTTATGAAAGCTCCAAACAACAATCCATTTCTAAAGGTAGATCAATGCAAGAAACTGTTAATGAAGAGGTAGCTAAATATCATAACATATTTCATGAAAGAATGAAAAATCAAATTAAAAGTTATGCAAAAGAAAATAGAAAAAGATCTGAAGAATTAATTGTTTTTGGTTAAAGATATAATAATTGTTTTAAACTCCGGGATGATAATCAGTGTCAGATTTCTCAAGTGCTTGCGTATTTCTTTCTTCTAATTTCTGAATTCTCTTTTTATTAAAGTGTTTATAAGTTTTAAATGCTCCATATCCTCCAATGCCCAATAATGCACCCACACCAGAAGAAAATAAAGGTAAAAGCAATCCCACAGCTGCACCAGTAGTTAACACACCAGTAGATTCACATAAAGTTGGATTTCTTTCATAGAACCCTTTTACGGTATGTTGAGAAACTCCCCGATAACCAATTGCTCCAATAGTAGCACCAGCAATTTCAGAAAAAGTATATCCTCCAAAAATCAAATCTGACAAAGAATTACCCACTAAAAGTGCTGCAGATTTTGCACCTATAAAACCCCATAAAATCGTATTAATTGTTCTTTTATTACTCTGATAAAATTCTTTACCCTTATCTGTTTTTGAACCTGCATAAATTAATGCTGCACTAATACCACCATAATATTCTGAAAGAAATGAAGGTGTTAAAAATCCTCCCAATACAAATGCTCCCAATGTATGGGCAATTTCTTTATTTTTACCTTCATTACCTTGATAAAATTCTTTAACATTAACAAAACCTTGTTTACAATGTTCATAAGCTCCTTTAAGACGATCTAATAAAGTAATTTTTTTCCCAATTTCAGTATGTTGTTCTAATTGTTCTTTTAGATGGTTTCCTACTTCTGCTAACTCTTCTGTTATTCCTGGTTCTGGAGTTTCAATAGTGTCAACTTTATCTTCTAGAGATTCACCTGTATTCTGTGGATTATCTTTATCGTCACTAACCATTTTAACATTAAATATAACCCACATTTATAAATATTACGTTCGGAAACTACTCTTTAGTGGTGATGGAGATTGACATTAAAATATTTACAAACACAAAAATATTCTTCATCACCGATACCTTTATAAACGAATAAAATCTATATATTACTGAAATTTATCGACGATAAAAGGGGGAGATAAAATCTTAATTTTTACTTTGAAAAATGGAAGAAAATAATCAGCAGAATCAAACAAATGATGAACAAAACAAGTCTTATGGTGCAGCTCAAATCACTGTGTTAGAGGGGCTAGAAGCGGTTAGAAAACGTCCTGGAATGTATATTGGAGATACAAGCATAAGAGGATTTCATCATTTAGTATATGAGGTTGTAGACAATTCTATCGATGAAGCTCTAGCAGGACATTGTACAAAAATAACGGTCATAATTCATACTGATAATTCTGTTACAGTTATTGATAATGGTAGAGGAATTCCTACAGACATACATCCAAAATTAGGTATTCCAGCAGTACAAGTAGCGTTAACTAAATTACATGCAGGTGGAAAATTTGATAAATCAAGTTATAAGGTTTCTGGAGGATTACATGGGGTGGGAGTATCAGTAGTTAATGCACTTTCAATAGAATTAGATGTAGACATAAAAAGAGACGGAAAAATTTATCATCAAAAATATTCTCAAGGTAAACCACTAAACGAACTTAGTGTTAAAGGTGAAACTGAAGAAACAGGTACAATTATTAAGTTTAAACCAGATCCTAACATTTTTACTGTAGATGAATTTCATTATGACATCTTAGCAAAAAGACTTCGTGAATTAGCTTTTCTTAACAAAGGAATAGAAATCATATTAGATGATGAAAGAGAAGAAGATAAGAAAGATGTTTTCAAGTATGATGGAGGAATTAAAGAGTTTGTTGAGTATGTAGATCAAAACAAAAATCCATTACATGAAATAATTTATATTGAAAAAGAGAAGGATGATGTTGTTGTAGAAGTTGCCTTACGTTACAATTCTAGTTATCGTGAAAATATATTTTCGTTCGTAAATAATATTAATACAATTGAAGGTGGTACACACTTATCGGGATTCAAAACTACTTTAACACGAGTGTTAAATAATTTTGTTAAATCAATAAATCCAAAAGCAGGAATTAAACTTAGTGGTGATGATGTTAAGGAAGGACTTACATCAGTTATTTCTGTTAAAATACCAGAACCTCAATTTGAAGGTCAAACAAAAACTAAGTTAGGAAACAGTGAAGTGTTTGGAATAGTTGCTTCTATAACTGGAGAAGAATTGAAAATATTTTTTGAAGAACATCCAACAGTTGTAAAAAACATTATAGGAAAATCGTTAGACGCTGCTCGTGCCAGAGAAGCTGCTCGTAAAGCACGTGATTTAACAAGAAGAAAAAGTGCTTTAGAAGGTGCAGGTTTACCTGGAAAGTTAGCAGATTGTTCTGACAGAGATCCAAAAAATTGTGAAGTTTATATTGTTGAAGGTGATTCTGCAGGTGGTAGTGCTAAACAAGGCCGTAACAGAAGATTTCAAGCAATCTTACCATTAAGAGGTAAAATAATTAATGTAGAGAAAGCAAGATTACACAAGATTATGGAGAATAAAGAAATAATTGCCATGATCTCTGCCCTAGGTACTGGTATCGGTGAAGAATTTAATATTGAAAAATTAAGGTACAATAAAGTAATTATTATGACAGATGCAGATGTTGACGGTTCACACATTATGACTTTATTATTAACATTTTTTTATCGTTACATGAAATCTTTGATTGAAAATGGACATGTTTACGTTGCTATGCCACCATTGTATAGATTACAAAAAGGTAAACATGTAGAGTATGTATACAATGATCAAGAGAAAGATCAAAAAATTAAAGAAATGGGAGAAAATATTGGTACACAACGTTACAAGGGTCTGGGAGAGATGAATCCTAAACAATTATGGGATACCACTATGGACCCCACAACTAGATCCTTAAAGAAGATAAATATCGAAGATGCTGTTGCGGCAGATTTAATGTTTACTGTACTAATGGGAGATGAAGTTGAACCTCGGAAAGAGTTTATTGAAAAGCATGCTAAAGATGTCGTAAACTTAGATATTTAATAAAACTGATAAAAAAAGGTTCTTTTTTTCAGAAATGTTTTTATATAGTATAATATATTAGTATTATATTAACATAAAGTAGTATATTTTGGAGGGTGGTGAAATATGCCAGGATTTGATAAAAGTTTAGATAAAGAATTGTACTCTGAATCTGCAGAGTTTGAAAGGTGTAGAATTAACGTAGCTGTTTTTGCTTACAATGAGGGTACGCCAAAATTACAGATAACTAGAGAAAACAAAAATGCTAGCGGCGAGTACACATTTACTAAGTTAGGTAGAATGACTAAAGAAGAAGTGGAAGCAGTATTACCGTTAATTGAAAAATCTAAAGAAAAACTTTAATTTTGTTTTTTTCTGTTAAGACTGGAGAAGTAAAGGAAGTTAGTAGATTAGAGAATGTTATTTCTGGAGATTTTTTAGAAGGTTGTTTCATCTCTTGTATTGTATATGATGATGGAAGAGCCATAATGGGCCATTATGGTCCTCATAAAGATTTTGGAAAAGTTCATCTTAATGTTATTAGGACATTACATTATGGTAAAGTTGAAAAGGCAGTTTTGTATTGTTTAAGTGAAAATGATTTTACTGACATGCACATTACGTTAGAAAAATATCAAAAAAATGTAGGTTGGTTCAAAGAAGAGTTAGAAGATATCCTTAATATAGAAGTAAAAATTAAAAAATATTTTCAAGGAAAAATAGTTCAGATTGATTATAATAGAAGAATAGGGTTATTTATTCCTTAGGATGTTCCTGTCCAATATTCTTACGTTCTTTAAGATCTTCAATATGTTTGTTCTTTTCTTCCTTAAGTTTAATATTTTTCTTTCTTAATCCAGTAATTAAATTGGCTACGTGTTCCCCACCCAAGAAGTGTGGCAAGATAACATAATCTGCTCCAGCAGTGTAAAGTCTTAACGCATCTTCAATTTCTGATGAGGTTACAATAATTCTTGCTTTCTTATTAACTGCACGTACTCTTCTAATTAATACTAAATTATCATTTAATTCAGGAACAGTAGAAATTAACATTTTAATTCCTTCAAGATTCATTTTTCTAACTATTTCTTCATCAATAACATTACCATAAATACAATGATAATTCAATCGTACCATTCTTGAAATAACTTCGGGATTATAATCAACAACTAGTATTTTCTTTTTTGATCTTCTAAATTGTTTAAGGATACTATATCCAATTCGGTTATGTCCCGCGAGAATAATTGTTGGTTTTACTTCACTTGGAAGAAACTCTAAACCTTCTGTAGTAAAAACATCAAATATCTTCAATGGTTTTTCAAAAACTTTAAAGAACCAATGGTCATGTTTAATGAAGTAAGAAGTGATGGTGATAGTAAATAAAGTTACAATTACTACAATTGAAAAAATATCTTTTGAAATGTGCCCTAACAATAATCCTTGTGTAGCTAAAATCAAAGAAAATTCTCCCATTTGTCCTAAAGATATAGAACTTAAAAATGCTGGTTTTTTTGTATATTTAAACAATGAACAGATAATCATTATGATTAGCGGTTTTAAGAAAATTACCAATAAAGTAATTATTATTAATGGTCCTAAATGTTTACTAAATGAACTTAATGAAATACCCATACCCAAAGAGACAAAGAACAATAAAGAAAAGAAATCTCTTAAACTTTTTACTTTAGCGATAATCTCCAAATTATATTTCAAGTTACCTAAAGTTAACCCTGCTAAAAAAGCACCAATAGCAATTGAGAACCCCATATAGTGGAAAGCTAATGAAAATAAGAAACAAACTCCTAACGAAGATATTAACAATAATTCTTGATTTTTAGCAGTAAATCGGAAATATAAAGGAAACACATATTTGCTTGCTACAAATGCTAAAACAAACATTGATAAGAATTTTAAAAATGCCCATAAAAATAGATATATATTAAAATCATTGATTGATGTTAAAATTGAAATAGCAAAAATTGCAATGATATCTTGTAACAATAGTATCCCAACAACAATTCTTCCATGTAAGGTATTAAGTTCTTGCTTATCAGAGAGTAATTTTAAAACTACCATTGTAGAAGAAAAAGTAATAAATAAACCAATATATGCTGCTTGTAAAGTCATAAACCCCATTAACAATGCAACTAAATAACCTAATAAAAAGACGACGACAACCTGTATTATTCCACCAATGCTAGAGACTAAAGCTACACTACGTAATTTCTTCAAATCCATTTCTAAACCAACAATAAATAACAAAAATGCTATTCCAATAATTGACATGGATTCAATTACACTAGTGTCTGTAATTATTTTGAAAACTGGTGTTATTAAAACTCCTACAAGAACATAAGCCAATATCTGTGGTTGTCGTAGTAAACGAAGAATAAAAGCTGCCAGAGAAGCAACAATCACTATCAATCCTAAACTTATGAATATATCTCCGTTAACAGTTACCATCTACTTTATCCTCTTTTTAAATAATTAATATAAAATTAATGTTTATAAAGATTGTGTTTAGAAGATATTTAAAGAAAAAATATTTTATTGTTTAATTGCTCTCATGCTCGTACTAGATACTCTGTTTCTTCCAGCACGTTTAGATCGGTAAGTACATTGATCTGCTGAATGTAATGGGTTTGGATTATTTGGATTTAGTTGGTATTCAGTAAGTGAATAAGCAACGCCAACACTACATTGTAACCTTGAAGGATCTGGTTGATTATTTTTATCAGTAAGATGATATTTATCTGAGTTGTTTCCAATTTTTGTACTTTCGGCAATGTCAACTTTAACTTCAGCAACATTTTGCCTAATACGTTCAGCAATTTTTTCAGCAAACTCAATTTTAGTTTTAGGTAGGATAACCATAAATTCTTCTCCACCATATCTACCAATTACATCGCTACTTCTAGGAAGAGAATCTTTCAAAACTTGTGCAAATGCACTTAAAGCAAGATCTCCTTGTTGATGACCAAAAGTATTATTGTACCATCCAAAATGATCAATGTCTAAAAATATAACACAATATTCTTCTCTTCGATTTGTTAAATCATTATAAATTTGTAATATTTTTTCTTTTTTAAGTACTCCAGTTAAATCATCTCTTTCAATAATATTATTCTTAGCAATTAATAATCCTCCCTGTGAACCTAAAAAGTCCAGTACTGGATCTTTTAATTGATTATCTTGAGAAGAAAAATTATGAGTGGGATTTTCAATACATAGTAAACCTAAGTTACGTTCACCATTATTTTTAAAAGGAACATATATTTTATCTTCATCGCTATCTTGAAAATAATTGTGATTACGTAAAAATTCATAAACATCTTCTCTATCTTTAAAATGACTTCTTACCATTTCGGGAGCTAGATAAGTGATAGAGTCAGAACCAAATTCTTCATTACATATATTTTCTAACTTTTCAATAGTTTTAGTACTATCTAAACTAGCATCTATACTTGATAGCCTTATAGCTAGATCTCCAAAACCTGTGAACATGTATTGTAAAGTATCTTTATCATTCTTTTTTCCAAAAAGCCACTCAGATATATTCATTTTAATATATTAGAAACACCATCATTTATAAACCTTTCGTTATTGCGCAGTAGTTACAAATACATTTATTCCACAGTACAACTTTTAGCTAGGTTTCTAGGCATATCTATATCACATTTTCTTAAATTAGCAATATGGTAAGCAAATAATTGTAAAGGAACTGCAATAATAAACGGGTACAAAATATCGTCTACCTTAGGAATATATATCACATCATCACTGATTTGAGCAATATTTTTATCATCTATTGTTGCAATAGTGATAACTTTACCATTTCGCGCTTTAATTTCCTTAATGTTACTAAAAGTTTTTTCATAAACAGAATCTTTAGGACAAATTGCTAATGTGGGCATATTCTCAGATACCAAAGCAATAGGGCCGTGTTTCAACTCTCCGGCAGGATAAGCTTCTGCATGAATATAAGATATTTCTTTAAGTTTTAGTGCCCCTTCCAGTGCTAAAGGATAGTTAAAATTTCTTCCAATATAAAGAAAATTACTATGATGATAATATTTTTTTGCCAATTCTTTGATTTGTTGATTTAAATCCAAAACCTCTTTTATTTTTTCATTAATCGTTGAGAAGTTAAAGTTTTGATTACTAAGATAAAATGATAATTTGTACAATACACTTAACTGAGCTAAGAACGCTTTGGTTGAGGCCACCCCAATTTCTTGTCCAGCACGAGTATAAATAACATCATCAACTTCACGAGCAATAGTACTATTAACAACATTGATAATGCCCAAAGTTTTTGCACCATTATCTTGTGCTAACCTTATCGCTGCTAAAGTATCTGCAGTTTCTCCACTTTGAGATATGGCAATAATTAAATCATTTTTATTTACGAGAGGATCTTTATATCTAAACTCAGAAGCAATCTCACAAATAACGGGAACCTTAACAATTTTTTCGATCAAATATCTTCCCACTATTCCCGCATAATAAGCAGTACCACATGCAAGAATAATTATCCGTGAAAAATCTTTTTTTAGATTATCCAATTCAACATTTAAAGAATCTTGAACCACTTGCGGTTGTTCAAAGATCTCTTTAAGCATAAAATGTTCATAACCTTGTTTTTGTGATTGTTCTAAATCCCAATCAATTTGTTTAATATCTAAATTTTGCTGATTATTCTCAAAATCGTAAATCTTAACTTGATCAGATTTTATTTGAGCAACTTGAAAATCTTGCAGGTAAATTATCTCTTTTGTGTGTTCCACAATTGCTGAAACATCTGAAGAGAAAAAGTATTCTTCTTTACCTACCCCTATAAGTAATGGACTTCCATTTCTTGCTCCAATTATTTCATTTGTATTTTTACAAAAAACACAAAAAGCAAAACTGCCTTGTAATTTTTTAACAACTTCAAAAACAGTTTTTTTTAAATTGCCCTGATATGATTGAGAAATTAAATGAACAATCACTTCCGAATCGGTATCAGAAGAAAATTGAACATTTTGTTTTCTTAATTCTTCTTTCAATTCTAAATAATTTTCAATAATTCCGTTGTGTACTAAAGCAAACTGATTATTATTATCTGTAAAAGGATGAGCATTATTCTCAGAAGGATTGCCGTGCGTTGCCCATCTGGTGTGTCCAATGCCAAGGCAACCTGGAAGAATTCTAGTTTGTAAG
>Ga0233431_1003074_pt1 | contig 21077 bp, 31 predicted proteins | sample SI_118_April2016_FD_179867 | JGI IMG/M metagenome (GOLD analysis project Ga0233431, IMG submission 179867) | Seawater microbial communities from Saanich Inlet, British Columbia, Canada - SI_118_April2016_200_MG | ecosystem: Environmental > Aquatic > Marine > Inlet | place: Canada: British... | reverse complement strand
GTTCTTTTTGCTCATAAATCTTTTTTTAAAAGATTTATTTTTGATAGAGCTCTCGCCCAAGATAAAAAATTAAAAAATAATAAAAAGAAAAATAATATTAAGCGGTTACTTCTGTTAGTCCTTCACACCACTGAGTACCAAGTTTTCCTGCACTAGTTACTTTGTCTGTACTTGCAATAGTTACAGTAGCAGTATTTGTTTCATAAGCTTCGATAACTTGTGTTTCTGAACCTGCTATTGTTTCTAAAGCACCATTAACGTAAACTCTAAAACCATCTATTTTTTGATTAGGTTTTAACGCCACAGTACCTGCAGTAGTATCAGCAGTCAAATCTATTGATAATCCAATACACGCTGCTTGCGCTTCAACTTCATCAGAACCACCAGTTACAGTAGTATTAACTACTTGCCATACAATAACAATTGCAGCAAGAACTAATAGGATGATTAAAACAGTTGTAATAATTTGCGATTGAGCTTTTTTCATTCTTAAATTTTCTTACCTCCTTTCATTCCTCTTTATAAACATCTTTGCTTAAAAGATTTTAATAATCATTATATGATTAAATTAGATAAGTAAACTTCTTTTATAAATGTTTATCCTTCAGCTTCCCTATTCAACTTATCTAAAACTTCAAAAAAATCTCTCTTATCTATGGTTTTGTCAACTTCATTTATTCCTCTTTGTTCAACAAACTTCCAGAAAGATTCCTGCTTATACTTTCTTTTTTTCATACTTGCTACAGTAGGTAATCTTTCATCATCCCAACCAGAATATTTACCTTCTTCAATATCTTTTCTCATTTTGCTTGAAGACATTTCCAAATCTTTAAAGTGCAATCTTCCAATAAAATCTACCCACGGGAAAGATTTTTCCTTTCCTAAAACTTTATACATCATCTTCTGTCTTTCAGCATTATCTCTATGATCTTTTCCACGAATAACATGGGTTATCTCTAATTCAATATCATCAGTAACCACTCCTAAATTCATCAAAGGCCAAACTCGATACTTATTTCCTTGTAACGGGTGTTTATTGATATTAATCCTTGCTAAAGGAAAATCACGCATAGCAGGATTTTTATTTTTAATATCTGATTTAAATCTTAATACAGCCTCTCCAACTTCATACCCTTTATTATCTAACATTTTCTCCCATCTTTTCATTTGTTCTTTTTTATCTAAACCACGACAAGGACATGCCTTTTTTTCTAAAATTAATTTTTTAAAATCTTCCTTATCACATTCACAAACATAAGCCGCCCCTTTACCAATTAATTCCTCAGCATATTTATAATACAAATCCATCCTTTCTGATTGAATTATAATCTCAACATTATTATCACACAACCATCTAGATTCTTTTTCAATCATTTTATATGCAGGCTTGTAAATATTATCTGGATTTGTATCTTCAATTCTTACATAAAATTTTCCACCATATTTTTTGGCATAAAGAAAATTAGGTCCAATTGTTAAGACATGCCCTAATGTTAAAGCCCCAGAAGGAGAAGGTGCAAATCTACTAATGACTTTCCCTTTTTTTGCATCAGGTAATTCAGGTAAACCTTCTCTTTCATGTCTGTGTCCAATCAATTCAGTGTATTTTTCAAAAAGAATTTTTTGTTCTTCGATAGAAAGTTTATTAATTTCATCTAAAACTTTTTGAATTTTAGGCATCTCTTCCTTAATCTTATTTTTCTTTAGGCCATGATTAAACAAACCAGCAATAACTGCTCCGCTAGCAGATTTACCATTGTGTTCAACTGCATTCTTTAATGCATATGCTCGTATATATTTTTCAGACACCATTTTACAACACTCTCAACAAACACGATTATATAAATATTTTTAAATCAATAATGAATTAAAAAAACATGACAGTTATAGAAAGATTAGATAAATTAGTTATATCTCATCCTCATTGTACAAAAATTCCAAGCAGAAACAGAGTAAATAGAAATGCCAAGCTTGAGGCCTTTAAGGATAAAGAATTAATGATGATACAAGAATTTTATTCAGATCAACCTTCTAAAAAATATTCCGGAAAATTAGTTCAAAAAAAATCTGGAGACTATATATTTGAAGATAAATCTGGAAGAAATATCATGAATATAACTGACTTTGCAACTCATGGTCAAAAATATCAAACAGACAGAGTAACTTTAGTATAAAGAAATTTTATAATTCATCACTAAACCCTGTAACTTTCTCAATTTCTTTTTCTTTATTAATACTTTCAATCTCTTTTCCTATTTCTTTCACAATCTTTTTCATATCCTTACCTACTTGTGTATCAATTTCTTTACCTTTAGTAATCAGTTCTTTTCCTTCATCTAAAGCTTCTGAATTTGCATTTTCTTCTTCTAATTCTGCTTTCATCCCTTCAATATCGTCTTCTAACTCTTCCAAAAAACTTTCTTTATTATTATTAAAATATTCATGAAGAAAAATCCAAATTTCCTCTAAATGATTTTCTTGCTCTAACCATAATTTCTTATTATTACTCAGATGTAAAACAGGTAAAAAACAAGCCAACTTTTCTTCCCTTTCACTACCAATTAATTCAGAATATCCTATTTTATTCATATGCCTCTCATCACTAACTGCTTTTTTCTTAATACTAGTTAGAACTCTTGCATAAAATTGTTTAATTCTATCTTTTAAATCAACTCTTCTAAACTTGGGAAAATCTACTTCAGAAAGTTTTTGAGCTCTTTTCACAGCAACCTCTCTTTTAATTCTACGAGATTCTGTACTCATTGCTTTATTCAAAGCAGCCATTAATTCGGGCAGTGTAACTCTTCTGGACCTTGGTAGAGGAGTTTTAGGAATTAAAATAGGTAAATCATCCTCATTTATCTCAATTCTCTCAAAAATCTTCTTTTCATCATCTTTTCTACCAAACAAAATCTCATCAATACTTCTAAGATGTTTATTCAATAAAAATTCAGACTTAATTCTTAAAAGTAAAGCCGCAGCCAACATAACCTTAGAAGAATCATAGAAATCCGTTTCATTTTCTTCCATTTTCATTATTCTTTCAAAATACTTTGCAGTTAATTTAACAAGGTCAATATCCCAAGGATCTAACTGTTCTGTATGAATCAAATCATAAATAATTGCCTGCCAATCTGGTTTTCTACTAGTAACAATGTCATAAACCTGGCTTTGCCCTATTCTATCCTCAATATCTCCTTCAACAGGAGATTCTTCGATTAATTCATCAGCATTGGGCGTATTTTCCCCTTCTTCTGTTAATTTATCTACCTCTTTATCAAAATTAAATGCCTCTTTATCCATACCTAATAAATCACAGTTAAACTTATAAATGCTTTTCTTATCTAATATATACAACAAAAAAGAGATACGATGTTGTATTGTCATTACGTAGTTACAACATACCGAAACCTTTAAATACTAGTACAACTTATATTTATTATCACCTCTTTTTCCCCAGAAGAGTCAGGACGTACGCTTTTGTATGACACCGACTCCTCTAGGGTTTCAAATCATTAACTCATACTTTACGTAAATAAAGACTAATCAAAAAAAGAGATAAAATAAGCAATCGCGTCTAAAATCGCGCACTACTAAAAAATCTTCTTTTGATTGATTATAATAATTCTTAAGAATTATAAAATCCGATCTAAAATTCGGCACGATTATAAAAATTAAGAGTTATTTCATATTCTATAATAATTCTTAAATAGATCTAATTCAATAAGATATCATGAACATAAAAGTAATATCAAAAGAGTCAACTCTTTTTGAAGGAATGCCAAGAGTCTATGATGTTGTAGATAAAAATCTAGACATTCCCTGTCCAAAATATTTTATAAGTTATAATCAAGGAAATCCATTTATTTCTGAAGAAGTTCCACAAAAATTTAGAAAATATATGATTTATCACGAGTTATATGAATTTGAAAAATTTGATCCCAAAGAGGAGGACAGTTGTTTAGAATCATTAAGAAAAGAATTAGCAAAAGTTCCATATTACAATTTACAAGAACATGTAAATTTTAGAAAAGACACATTTAGACATCTAATAGAATTTGTTAGAGAATACGATAAAGATTCTTTTAAAAAAATTAATAGAAGTTTGAATTATCTAGAAAACGTAAGAATTGGATAATTATTCTTTTTTCTCTTCAACTTTTTCAGCTTCTTTAGGCGCTTCAACTTTCTTTTCAGAACTAGTAAATTCAGTATAATGACATCTTCCACAATATAACCTATTAGTTGCTTTCATTAAAAAAACTCCAGGTCCACATCTAGGGCAAGTTTTTTCTTTACTAACAATTTTATCTCCTTCAATTGTATATTTAGAATACTTCTTGCTAGTTGGTTTATTTTTTGGTGTTTTTTTCCCTTCTGACATTTTGTTGTTTTTTTAAAATGGCAGGCTAAAAAATCAAAGATTTTTTATGTCTCCCATAGTATAAATAAATCAGAATTAAGGTATATAAAGCTTATGATAATCTAAATAAATTTCAAAAGAATTAATAATAATCCTATAAATCCAAGAACCCAAATCAACTTAATAATAAACTTTCTTCTTTGAATCATCCACATTTCAACACCTTTAATCTCTTCTACAAATTGTTTTTCAAGTTTCTGAATATCTTTTTTTAAACTCATAATTTCAATAAGAATTAATTATATATAAACCTAACTTAATTTATTCATTTTTAGGCTCTTCTTTTTTCTCTTCAACAGGAGTTTCTTCTTTAACTTCTTCTTTCTTTTCTTCAGCAGGCGCTTCTTCTTTCTTTTCTTCAGCAGGAGCTTCTTTCTTTTCTTCTTCAGCAGCTTTTGCAGGCCCTTCTGCGGACGCTTCTGAACTTGCTTTAGCTTCTGCTTCAGCTTTTCTTTGTTTCTGAGTTTTTTGTTCTGCTTTATCTTTATCTTCCTTAGAATCATAAACATTAGCACTAATTACAAAACTATTACTTCCAAAGTTACCCTTTACATTGTAAAGATCGATATTTTCCTCTGGTTTTTTAGTTTCTTCAACAAATATTTTTCTAGCTTCATCAAAGCTAAGATTTTTTTCAGATTCAACTACTGCGTTTATTTCATTTCTCTTAAATATTTCATTTCTGATATCTGATTTAATTTCCATTTTTTAAAATTTAAACTTTTACGGCATAAAGCCCTTTCTTATTTATTTTTAATTCTTTAGCAACTTCTGATTTTTCAGGATTAACAATTTCTACCTTTCCTTTAAATGTATCACTAGTATCTTTCTTTTCACAATTAGGACAAGCATCTCCAACATAGATTAATTTACAATTTTTACATGCTTTATCTTTTGCCATATTTTGTGTTTTGATTTAAATCTTTTCTGAAAAGATTTACTTCTTCTCCTTTTTAGATTTAGGTTTAGCTTCTGCTTCTTCACTAGCTAATGCTTTTTTAGCTCCTGCTTTTGTTTTTTTCTTTTCTTCTTTAATCCAATCTAATTTCCCTAATCCTGGTTGTCTCATTGTCAAACCAATTTTTGGTTGATCTCCTTTATATGATAATGCGACAACTCTTGCTAAGCAAGCATCTCCTTTTTTCAAAGTTTTTTTCGAATCTTTACCTAACAAAGTTCCAGATGTTGAAAAACTAACATAATCATCCATTGTTTGACTAATATGAATCATACCTTTCATAACTCCTAAGTTCATAAAAGCACCAAAATTAGTAATCTCATCAATAATTCCAAAAACCAATTCTTGTAGTTCTGGTTTCCAAACAACTAATTTAAATCTTGAATTATAATATGCTGCACCATCTCCTGGAATAATAATACCATCTCCAACTTCTGAAACAGAAATAACTCCTACAACCTCTCCTATTTCTTTATCATGATAATTAGAATATGTCTCTTGTAACTGTTTTGCAACAGCATCGCTAGTCTTAAGTCCAAATAACTTAGGTTCTACACGTACATAATCTTCAACTTCAACTACATAGAACATTGTAAATTTATGAGAAAAAGTGGATTTATAAAGCTTTTCACTACCTTGTTAAAATCAATTTCTTACCTCGACTGATCAGAATAACTCTTCCCAAGATATTCCGCATTTCTTTATCTAAAGTACACACAATATTCTTTATATCTTCTTTAGAAAGATTGATTATTCCCTCATCAACACTCTTTCCTTTAATTTTAACTTTTTTAACATTATTAGCTTCAAGTAATTGTAAAGCCAAGTTAGAAGCATCTTTATCTTTCCCAGAGACTTTTTTCTTAGAATCTTTACTCAATAATTCAAGTTCCCTAACAACTTGTAAAGGTACAACTAGCTCAATGTTCTCATTCAGTAAATTTTCCAATTCTTCAACATAATCTAATTTATTTCTCGCACAATAAATTAAAAAATTTGTATCCAATATAACTTTCATGAATCTAAAACCCCAACAATCTTTATAAATCTATACAGCCTTGATAAAAAATGGTTTATTATCCTTATATTCCTCAAGAATTAGTTGATTCTGCTAAAAAAATTTACCATTAATTCATAAAAAAATTGATAATTTAGATAAACTTCTTGAGAAGATTGATAAAAAGTTAATTAAATCAGGATTTATCAAACCAAGAACAAAATACCAAAATAACAAAGAAGGATTAATAAAATCACTTTCAGAAGGAATTGAAAGAAAAATGATTTTAAGAAAAAACCCAGAATATTCTAAAGTTTTAGAAGAGAAAAAAGCACTTTATAACATGGGGACTGTTTTGAGTAACAGGATTTTCTGTAGTGAAAGAAACAGAGCTCATGCCAGATATCAAAGAAGGTCCTAACAAACATTTATATAATTATTTTAATTAAGTAGATAATGAAAGAGAGGAAACACATTCTAGAAACTTTAAGCAAAGTAAAAAAAGCATTAGAGAAAAATGATTATATACAAATAAAAAATTTAAGTAATAATATAATTCATCACACCTCAATACATCAAGAACCAGATGTAATTTCTCTAGCAGTTATAATTTACGCATTAAGTAAATTGATTGAAAGAGAGGCCTATAAAAAATATAAATCTTGGCCATTATTTTATAAAAATTATACACAGCATTTAAACAAAGCAGTACTTGCATTAGAAAAAGATGATATAAGCGTGTTTAGAAATGAAATTGATTTAATAAGAAAATTAATCCAAAAACTTTCTGGAGATTTAAAAATTCACATAAATGATGTTTTTAGAAGGGCCAAAATTAACAAAGCTTCTAGAATCTATGAACACGGAATCTCTATGGAAAAAACAGCAAAAATATTAGGGATTAGTAGATGGGAATTGGCAGAATATGTTGGTAAAACTAGAATTGGGGATGCAAACCTTGGTGTAACTCTTCCAATCGAACAAAGAATTAAAATAATTGAGGAGGCATTTGCATGACTAAATGTATAATTTTTGATGCAGGACCATTAATCAATTTCGCAATGAATGGAATTTTACCAATATTAAAAGATTTAAAAAAAGAGTTTAATGGAAAATTCATTATAACAAATTCAGTAAAAAAAGAAATAATTGATCGCCCTGAAAAAATTAAAAGATTTGAATTAGAAGCATTAAAATTAAATGAACTTTTCATAGATAAAATAATTGAACTACCAGTATTAACAAAAGAACAACAAAAACAAATTGAAAGGAAAACAAATGAGTTCATGAATCTAGCAAATTCAACATTTAAAGCAAAAGGAAAGAATTTACATTTAATTGATAAAGGAGAAGCAGAAGTATTAGCACTTGCAACTCTTATGGATAAAGAATGTGTAATTGCAGTAGATGAAAGAACAACAAGAATTTTATGTGAAAATCCAGAAAATTTAAAAAAACTATTAGAGAAAAAATTACATACAAAAATTCAAGCAAAAAAAGAAAATTATCAATTTTTTGAGAATTTTAAAATAATACGTTCAACAGAATTAATTTATATGGCAAATAAAAAGAAATTAATAACAATAAAAGATCCAAGAGCATACGAAGCAATGCTTTATGCAGTAAAATTTAAAGGGACTTCTATTTCTGAAAATGAAATTGAGCAAATGAAAAGGATATAAAAGGGTATATAATATAATAGTAAAATTTAAATATAACCCCCACCTATTATCCCTATGGATTCTAAGAAATTAACTAAACAAAAAATAATAATTGAATACATAAAGAGAAATCCAAATGCCACATATAAAGATATAAGGGAAAAAACAAAGTTACACCCAGAGAGATTCTTTAAAACTCTTGCAGAAGCATTTAAAGAAGCAAAGGTTAAAGCCCCAAGAAATTTCAAAAGAAAGACAAAAGAAGAAAGACAAAAGATAATTATAAAATTTATAAAGAAAAATCCAAAGGTTGGAGGACATATAATATCAAAAGCAACTAAGATAAGTATCAATAGTGCCTTCAAAAACATAAAGGAAGCTTATGAAAAAGCAGGAGTCGAATATCCTAGAAAAAAATCATATAATAAGTCTCCCGGAGAAAAAAGAGGAGAGATTTTAAAGTTAGTAAAAGAAAATCCATATATAACAATTCCAGAACTCACAATAAAATCCAAAGCCAACCCATATAAATTATTTAAAAATTTTAAGGAAATATACAAAAAGGCTGGAATCAAAAAAATTAACCAAGGAGAAAAAATAAGAAATAGAAAACGAAAAGATGTAATAAATTTCATTAAAAATAATAATTTAGCCACTCAAAGAGAAATAAATAATACTTGCAAAACACATGTACAATACTTATTTAAGAAAGGGATATTTGAAGCTTACGAAAAGGCTGGAATTAAATACCCTTTCGAAAGATTAAAGTTATATGGAACAGCATTAAAAGAAATAAAAAAGAGAGCAAGAGATTTTGAAGAACAAATAGCAGTTATTTTATCGGGATATGGGAAGGTCAATAGGCTAGTTAAAACAAAAAGAGGGGTAGCAGATATAATATTAGAAAGAAAAAACAAAAAAATAGCAGTAGAAGTAAAAGATTATCAAAATAAAGAGATATGCTTTTCACAAGTAAAACAATTAAATAAGTATCTAGAAGACTTAAATACAGATTTAGGTTTATTAATTTGTCATAAAAAACCTAAAAAAGATAAATTTATAATAGGGAAAAGGAAGATATTTATATTAGAAAAGCAAGAATTAAACAAAATTATTGAAATAGTTTAGGGATGCATAGTACAATGTTTTAGTATTCCGGTCTCCAGAACCGGCGATGGGGGTTAGATTCCCCCTGCGTCCATTTTTTCCTAAATCATTCCATAATATTTTACTTAAAGATTTTCTAAATCCTTACACACATAACAATCTTTATAAATTCCCCTTTCTTACATAAAACATGGCTGGAAAAACAGGGGTTGCAAAACAAAAATCTATGACTAAAGCAGAGCTTGAACAAGCCTTAATAGATAATTTTACAAATTTACAAAGAGTTCTTACTAATCTTTCTTTCAAATTCGAAGATCTTTCTAATAATATGTCTAAACTTTTACAACTATTTGAAATATCTGCTAAAAGTTTTGCAGAAAAATACACTGGAAAAGAAGCAGGAAAAAAGATAGAAAATGATGTGAAAGAACAAAATCAAGCAGATAAAGAATATCTTAAAAAATTAGATTCTCTACTTGATCAAAATAAAACTATTGCACAAGGAATAATGTTAATGGAAGAAAGAATAAGACATAGAGAGGCTCCAACACAAGCACCTCAACAAATTACAGAATCGAGAGAACCCGAATCAAGATTTAAAGGAATGTTCAAATCAAAACCGCTTCCTAGGTATTAAGGATGACGCTAAAACAAATAAAAAATCTTGACAGAATTGTTTTTCTAAAAAAATTCGTAGCAGAATTATTAATTAATGCGATAAAAGAACAAGCAACAGAACAAGAAATTAAAATAGAGAAATTAAAGCAAAAATTCATTCAACCAGCCCCATTACCTGATCAAGCATTTAAGGAAGTAATTAAGACTCCAATTTTTGAATCTTCTGAAGAATTAGAAAAAAGGGCACAAACAGAAAAATTAAAAATTGAACAAATGCAAAAAATTCAAGAAGAAAGAAAGATACAAAAATTTGAAGAATTAAAACAAGCCCCCATTAAACCTTCTTTTGCAGACAGATTAAGAAGACCTATTTTTCATAGAGTAAAACAGAAACCAATTCCAATAAACCAGAGACAAAGAGTTATGACCTCTCAAAAACCACAAATACAACAAAACCCATCTTCAATGCAAAGGTCAATGCAAAAACCCGCTCAAATAATTAAAACAAAAACAGTTTCAAGACCTCCTGTAGAAGATATACGAAAAATAAAACCAGAAATAGAACAGAGACCTAGCGGATTTTCATTAGGAAAAATAGAAAAAATTCTTAGAGATAAATCAATACAATCAATTGAATGTCCAGGCCCTGGAAAAAGAATTCTTGTTAAAAAGTTAAATAAAATAAATAGCACACCCTTAGTTTTAGGTCAACCAGAAATAAGTAAAGTAATTCAAAGTTTCGCAAGTCAAGCAAAAATTCCTGTTGTTGGAGGAATATTAAAGGCAGCAGTAGGTGATATGATAATTTCTGCAGTAATCTCTGAATATGTCGGAAGTAGATTCATAATCAATAAAATTACACCTTATTCTATTTTACAAAGGTAAAATACATTAGAATCAACAATAAAAAAAGGAGGAGTAAACTCCTCCCAAAAATCTCTCTTTTTTGGTAATTAATACAATATTCTTCTTTTTTAAACGATTTATATCATTTAATACTAAACATCCAGAAACCCGCATCCCAATCCCTATTTCTCAAACCCTAATTTAGAAAATATATATAAACTGGAATTACTATCTTAAAGGAAGATACATCGAAGAAACCTTGGTGTCTTAGATAATGAAAAAACAAGATAAAATAACAAAACAAAAATTAGAAAAATATCATGCACTAACTAGCAAGGCTCTTAAAATAGCCAGAAAAGCAGTTGTAAAATCAAAGAAAAAACAATCTGAAGAGATTTTCTTAATGGTTGAATGTTACTTATCAGATTCAAAACACTTTGAAACACAAAGAAATTATGTTGATGCTTATGGTGCATTAAATTATGCTCACGGGTGGTTAGATGCTGGAGCAAGATTAAAAATTTATAAAGTAACAGATAATAAATTATTTACTGTTTGATTACATTTAAATAAATAAATTCCATAAAAAAACTATGAAAAAGGTGATGATAATAAGTTTAGGCGGTAGTTTAATTGTTCCTAATAAAATTAATTATGAATTTTTAAATAAGTTAAAAAAAGTTCTTAAAAAAAATAGTAGGAAATATAAATTTGTAATGGTGTGTGGTGGAGGACAAACGGCAAGAACATACATACAAGGATTAGAAAATGAAAAAATTAATCCAAAAAAGAAAGTATATTTTCAAAGTCTTTTAGGAATCTCTGCAACAAGAATGAATGCCCGTCTTTTAACATATTTTTTCGGAGAAGACGCACACCAAGGAATCCCACATAATATGAAACAAATAAAAAATCTTCTAAAAAGACATGATATTGTTTTTTGCGGAGCATTAAGATATTCTAAAAATCAAACATCTGATAGCACATCTGCAAAACTTGCAAAATATTTCAAAACTCAATTCATTAATTTAACAAATGTAAAAGGGCTTTATGAAAAAAATCCTAAAAAATTCAGAAGCGCAAAGTTCATTCCAGAAATTTCTCATAAAGATTTCTTAAAGAAAGCAAAAGAAATTGAATTCAAGCCAGGACAACATTTTGTTTTAGATCAAACAGCAGCAAAAGTAATCAAAAAACACAGCATAACAACATACATAATCGGAGAAGACATGAAACAATTAGATAATCTTCTAAAACATAAACATTTTATAGGGACAAGGATAAGTAATTAAAATATTAATCATTAGCTTCTTCAACTAAATAAGTATGTAATTTTCCAATTGAAAGAGAAGTTTCATATGCATGATATTTTTTTGAATTTAATAATACTTCTGTAAATTTATCTTGAATTTTCTCAGGAGCAGTTCTTAAAACACATAAAGATTTGTCTTCATCAGCCTTTTTTAAAAGAAATTCCAAGTTGCTAGCACAATCATCAATTGCCTCCTTATTTGTAGTTCCTACTCCTATTTGATCACACTCATAAGAATGACAAATATATTTCTCATCTTCAGAACTATAATAAACCACTGAATTTAATATAACCATTATTAATTTTAATCAAGATAATATTTAAACATTTATATAATATAAAAACTAATTAATAATATGCAAATCATCAACACAACAAACATTCCTCAAGCAAGGAAAGAAATTCAAGAATTGAAAAAACAAAAGAAACAAGTCATCATTCAAGCCCAAGATGATGAATTCAACAGAAAGATTTTTGAAAATAAAGACATAGACATAGTCATAGGATTAGAAACACATTCAAGAAAAGATTATATGAAACAAAGAGATTCTGGATTAAATGAAATTCTTGCAAAATTAGCAAAAGAAAATAAGATTAAAATAGCAATAGACATTTCAAAATTAAAAAACCACACTCCAAAAGACAAAGCAATAATTCTTTCAAGAATAAAACAAAACATCCAATTATGTAAAAGAACAAAGACTAAACTTGTTTTAATTCCAAAACCAAACAAACAAGAAGCAATAAGCTTATTTCTATCATTGGGAGCTTCAACAAGCCAAGCAAAACAAGCAATAGAATAATTTAAAAACAAATAGTGTCTTAGATTAATATGAAAACGCAAATTAGAAAATTCAACAAGAATTTTACTAGTTTCGTATTTGAGTTCTTTTTTAACTAAATGTAAGCATCTCCTTGCTTACAGTAAAATTACCTGTAGTTAAGAACTCAAACTAACTAAATTTAAAAACAAGAAAAACATAAAGAAAATAATATAAAATGCCAGAAAAAAAAGAAAATATGCAAAAGATCGTTGAAAGTCTTTCACCAAGTGAAAAAGCAATAGTCCCTTATCTTAATGAAGGAACCATGCAAAAAGTTCATGAAGCCTCAAAAATAGATAAAACTTCAATTCTAAGGGCATTAGAATTCTTATCAAATAAAAATATAATAAAACTTTCTTCAGATCAAGAAAAAATAATCGAATTAGGAATAAATGGATTATTATATGTGAAACAAGGACTTCCAGAAAGAAGATTAGCCAGAATTATTTCTCAAAAAAATTCAATTTCAATTTCAGATGCAAAAAAACAATCAAAACTAAATCCTAATGAATTTACAGCTGCATTAGGGGTGCTAAAAAAGAAAGCGTTAATCAATTTGATTAATGGGAATATCATGTTACAAGGAAGAAAAGAAGAACTTACAAAAACAACATTAGAAGAAACATTTTTACATTCTCTCCCAAAAAAATTTGAAGAACTACAACCAGAAGAAAAATTTGCTTTTGAAAAATTAAACTCAAGAAAAAACATTATAGATATCCAAGATAAAAAAACAATTAAATTTTCTATAACTGAATTAGGTAAACAACTAACTAATCAAGATATAAACAAAACAGAAATGATTGAAGCAATTACTCCAAATTTAATAAAAAGTGGACAATGGAAAGGTAAAAAATTTAGAAGATACGACATTACCTCGCCCGTACCTCACATTTCTGGAGGGAAGAAACATTTTGTTAATCAAGCAACTGATTATGCCAAAAGAATATGGTTAGAGATGGGATTCAAAGAGATGAGTGGAGATCTAATCCAAAGCGGTTTTTGGAATTTTGATGCATTATTCACTGCACAAGATCATCCAGTAAGAGAAGAACATGATACATTTTTTATAAAAGATAAAATAGCGAAACTTCCAGATACCAAAACAATAGAACAAATAAAAGCAGCGCATGAAGGTAAAATAAAAGGAAGTAAAGGATGGCAATATGAATGGAAAGAAGAAGAAGCCAAAAAAGTTGTACTAAGAACACACACTACTTGTCTTTCAGCACAAACACTAAAACAGATTGCAAAAAATAAAGAATTCCCTGCAAAATATTTTGCATTAGGAAAATGTTTTAGAAATGAAACTGTAGATTGGAGTCACGGATTTGAATTTAATCAAACAGAAGGGATTGTTGTAGATGAAAATGCAAACTTTAGGCAATTATTAGGTTATCTAAGAGAGTTTTTTAAGAAAATGGGTTATGAAAAAATAAGAATTCGTCCGGGTTATTTTCCATACACAGAACCTTCTCTCGAAATAGATATTTTCCATCCAATTAAAAAACAATGGCTTGAATTCGGAGGAGCAGGAATGTTCCGTCCAGAAGTTACCATCCCTATTTTTGGTAAGCATATTCCAGTATTAGCTTGGGGTCCTGGATTTGATAGAATTATCATGGAGTTCTTCGATATAGCAGACTTACGTGAAATGTACAAAAACGATATAAATAAATTAAGAAAAATGAAGGTTTGGAAAAAATGATAGAAGAAAAATTAGTTTGTTTAAACAAAGTAATAGAAAGATGTCATGATTGCAAAGTAGATTATAATCCAAATCATCATCCAAACAACAAAGATTGTGAAAATCATAATCCAATAATAGTAAGATATTTTGAGGTAAAAAAATGACTATACTGACACTTAACAAACAACAACTAGAAAAAGAAATTGGAAAGATAACTCCAGAATTAGAAAATAAGATTTCTATGTTTGGGACTCCAATTGAAGAAGTTACTGAAAATGAAGTTAGCGTAGAGGTTTTTCCAAATCGTCCAGACCTATTATCATTTCAAGGATTTACAAGAGCAATTAATTGTTTTCTTAAAAAAAGCGGAATAAAGGAATACAAAACAGAAAAACCAGAAAAAAATTATAAAGTTACTATAGACAAATCAGTAAAACAAGTAAGGCCGTTTATTTCTTGCGCAATTATAAAAAATCTTAAACTTAATGACGAAAAAATAAAAGAAATAATTGATATCCAAGAAAAATTACATGCAAGTTACGGAAGAAACAGAAAAAAACTTGCAATCGGAATATACCCCTTAGAAGCAATTAAGTTACCAATAAAATTTTTAGCTAAAAAACCAGAGGAAATAAAGTTCTTACCTTTAGAATCAAAAAAAGAAATGACAGGAAGACAAATCCTTTCTCAACATCCTGCAGGAAGAGAATATGGAGATTTACTTAAGGGGATAGAATTATTCCCAATATTTCAAGATGCAAATAATGAAATTTTGAGTATGCCTCCAATAATTAATTCAGAAAAAACAGGAAAAATAACAGAAAACACAAAAGAAGTCTTCATTGAATGTTCCGGATTTCATCAAGAATACTTAAAAAAGACATTAAACATGATCGTAACTGCATTTGCAGAAATGGGTGGAAAGATATATCAGATGGAGATTGAAAATAATAATTCAAATGAATTATCACCAAATTTAGAACCTGAAAGAATGAACTTTTCAATTGAAGGCCTAAATAAAACATTAGGATTAAATCTCAATGAAACCCAAATCAAAGAGCTTTTAGCAAAAATGGGACTTGGTTATGAAAATAATACTGCCATCATCCCCCCACATAGAACTGATATCATTCATGAAGTAGATTTAGCGGAAGAAGTTGCAATTGCATATGGTTATGATAATTTCAAACCAGAAATTCCAAGTATATCAACAATAGGACAAGAAGATAACACTGCAATCCTTAAACGTAAAATCTCAGAGATATTAATAGGGTTAAATCTTTTAGAAATTTCAACATATCATCTTTCAACAAAAGAAAAGCAGTTTAAAAAAATGAATGTGAAAGAATTCAAACCTATGATGATTGAAGTAGAAGATTCAAAAACAGAAAATAACATTCTTAGACATTCTTTACTTGCACAATCAATAAATACATTATCTGAAAACAGCGACGCTAGTTATCCTCAGAAAATCTTTGAATTAGGAAAAACATTCGCTCACTCAAGGGAAGATACGTCTAAGAAACCGTTAGGTGTCTTGGACTCAGAGTGTCAAATAAAAGAATCTGAAAAGCTTTGTATATCCCTATGCCATGAAAAAGCAAATTTCACAGAAATAAAGCAAGTCCTTGATTATTTAACAAAAATGTTGGATACGACTTATGAAATAAAAGAAACGTTTCATCCTGCATTTATCGAAGGAAGAGCCGGAGAAATCATCATCAATAAAGATAACAAACAAAAAACAATTGGAGTAATCGGAGAAGTTAGACCTATTGTTTTAAAGAATAATAAGATAAGAATGCCTGTGTCTTCATTGGAGATATCTTTAGATAACTTCTGAGGACTTATTATCTGCTAGTTTAGAAATATCAATTTCTGAACTCCTACCTTAATTCTCTTGAACTTGACATTACGAAATTAAAAAATTAATATAAATTTCTAATTACATATTATCTGCAATTTTAGATTATGCAGAAGAGAGCAATAATACTTAAAAATAATATAATTGTAAGAAGATTAAGATGACAGGAGATAAACTAAGAATTACATATCGAGGAAAATATGATAAGGTTATCAATGTAGATACTTGCCCATATTGGGATTTTAAATTATTTAACGACCAATTTCCAAATACAAAAAATAGACCTTCACAAGGATTAGGTAGTTGTACACACCCACTTCTAAACGATGAAAAAATAGAGTGCCATTATGGAGAATCTGAAATACATGTTCCAGATAACTGTCCACTTAAGAAAAGTAAATTAATACAAAAAATTGAATTAGTTTAAAATATACTACTCAGATCGTACCACTTTTTAACAACATCTAACCAAAATAACTTCCACTATCAACCTTCTTTTCTTTTCCAACGCCATTACCCATTTTCTCAACAACATCTAGTAAATTCTTACTCACATTCTCATTGAATGTTCTATAAACATCATTAATAAATTCAGCTTCTTTATTTTCATCATATTCTAAATCAAGTTTAATAATTTTTAATTCAAATTTACCAAGAATTTCATAAATCTCTGTTAATTCTTTTTTATCACTTTCTTCCAACTTCTTAATTAATTTAAAAAAGAACATTGGTGCATTTGAAGGATTCAATACAACTTCTATAAATCTCAGATAACCTGCAACCCTTTCAGAAACCACTCTTCTAACTTTTCTTAATAAGAATTCTGTATCTGGATCTATTTCTTCAATATCAAAAATTTTATTTAATTCAGAAAAGTCAGGAAGATTATATTTATCTTTAAATAAATTATACTCTTTTTTCAATTCTTCTAAACCATATATTTTTTCTTCTGTCATAGACTACCCTAAAAATAAACCTTTATAAGTTTAATCATACAAAAAATAATATGCCGCAGTAGCTCAGTTGGTAGAGCGTTACATTGGTAATGTAAAGGTCTCGAGTTCGATCCTCGACTGTGGCTTAGTTTCAAATTAATTATTAATCTTTTCTTGGGTTCCAAAAAGATTCCTTTTCCCCATCTCAGCAGAATCTACAATAAAATTTATTCTTTTAGCTCTTGTCTCTTCACGTTTTCCACGTAAAATCCATCGATAATGCATCTTTTTTATTGAAGGGGGAAAATTATCAAAATTTTCCTTAGCCTTGAGATTTTTATCTAACGCTTTTCTTAATTCTTCAGGCATTGAAGGATTTCGGGATATTCCTGCATCATGAGTGGGTTTTCGTAAACCCTCTTCATAAAACTTTAATCCAGCAGGAGTCATTCTCCCTTGCTCAATTAATTCTTTCCCATACCTAATAGTATTATTGCTCCACCTACTATTTTTATTTCTCTTTGAAAAATTTCTTATATATCTCTCCTCATCTAACCTTTTAATTGTAGTATCTATCCACCCAAAACAAATTGCTTCATCCATCAATTCCCTATGAGAAGGAGATTCCTTTCCAGTATGTTTTTTATGAACGATAACAGAAACCTTACTTTCATTATCATGATTTTTTGCTAACCAATTACGAAAATCCTCTTTTTTGAAAACTATTATCTCCATCATTAAACCTCTATAAAATCCTATTCAACCTTGCCCTCATTAGGCAACCATTCCATCTTCACAACATAACCGGCAAGCCCTTTACCATTTCCAACCAATCCATCAATCCACCCAACATATTCTTTAAAAAAAAAATCAACGTTTTCAGAATTATTCAACCTAATATCTTCATTAGAAATAATAAAAAAAGCCCCAATAAGTAAAAACATAATCAAAAATATAAACGTCTTCATTTTACACTATTTTTTAAGGGCATCTATTTCTTCACTTAAAAAAGTCCCATTAGTAGAAGTCCAATCCATTTTTATCGCATTACCTGTTAAAGTCTTTAAATTACCAAAACCATTACCTAACCATCCTAGATAAACCTTAACTGCATCAAAAACCCCTTCAGTCGTTGTTAGATCTAACTCATTAGTCTTATTAACAACAATTGCAGTAGAATATAAAAATAAAGCAAATACAAGCAAAGCTACAATAGTCATCTTATGTCTAAAATGATTCACCTTAATCAAAACCACTGCAGCAACAACCAAAACAGCAATAATTGCAACACTTATCATATTTTATTCACCTTTTATTGAGTATAATATGCAATTAGAATATATAAAGATTATTATTCAATCTCTTCTTCAACTTCTTCTTCATCTACTGCCAAAAAACTCCACCATGGTTTTTTAACTCCAATAATTTCTCCTGTTTCTGCATCAACTTGAACCCTATTTTGAGCTCTCATCCTAAACAGGCCTAATAATTTTTCATGTCTTTGAATTTGAACCTCATAAGCAGCACGAGTCTTATTTTTACTACCAATTTCTTTCAATTCAATAGAACAATTATTAGATTCATTACAATTTCTTAATCTTAATCTTTTCAATGCCTTTTCACTTGCGACATTAGGCATAATTTTAAGATTAGCTTTTCTCCCATTACTTAAATAAACTTTTACTTCTCCATCAATTTCAGATTTATTTCCAAATTTTTCCCTTATCATAGTTTTAAATTCGTGAAAACTCATATTTCTTTCTTGCAATCTAAATTTATATCCAAAAGCATATCCTTGTGGCCCTTTCTTATCTTTATCTTCATCATTATCCTTAGTTTCTTTACACCATCCTTCTACATTACCCTTTCCCCTATCATTAGGATAATAAGTACATTCCGTATTTGATTCACAATCTTCTTGAGTTAAATCTTCACATTCAGTTTCATTTTCTTCTTCATCCTCTTCTTCTACTTCTTCCTCATCATCGTCTTCTTCAATTTCATCTTCAGATTCATCCTCATCTTCTTCATCTTCAGGAGCATATTCTTCATTAATTTCATATGCAATAACTACAAAAGAAGGAACTATTGCTTCATTACCTGAAACCATAACACTCAATAAATCGATTTTCAAATATTCATTTTCGAAGCTTTCTATCTCTTCTGGAATATCACTTTGAGGTTCATAAAGTTTTTGTTCTTCATCTAAAACTGTAATTGTAACACTATCTTTTCCGGTTTCAGGATTAGAAGAAAGCCCCCTCTCACCTATTTGAATATTAGAGATAGCAATATCCAGATTATTTAACTTTAAATCACTATTCAGGTAAATATGACAAACATTATCCACACAGCCTGATTCATAATCTTCGTTTATTAAACATACTGAAGAAATACATCCATTTGAACATACAACCTCTTTTGCACTATTCAATTTATTCTGAATAAAAAAATCACAATCTCCCTCATTTAAAACATCTCCAATGCATAAATCAGCAGCATAAGACTCCCTTTCAAGACCAATGCCTTCTTCTACATAGATAAAATGCATATTCAGATCTATATATTGGCTCAACTCAAAACCATATAATTGAGAATCAACATCTTCACACAATACTATTTCGCTTTCAGCAATAACCATCCCGATAGAACTAACTAATAAAATTCCAAAAATTAAACTAACTAATAGTCTTTTCATCTAATTCCATAATCTCTCTTCTTTAAAAACATTCCTAAAATAAAAAATATAATAAAAATAAATTAACTAAAGTCTATCTGCAATTGCCAATACAACGCTTGCGATAGTTAATACTACTACAATCCATCCAGCAACAGATACGATAATTCCTCCACCGATCTCTGAAAGCCAAGGGATGCTTTGATTAAGTGCGCCATTACCTGTTAAACTAAATCCAACAGCTAGAGATACAATTATCCCAACTAACCATGCACCTAAATTAACTAAATTCGCAATAGGTCTTCCTTGTGTCATTTCTTTTACCTCCTTTTGATTAGACTAAATAGTCTTAATAACCTAAAGAAGGACTTTTTTATAAATCTTGTGAAAATCAAAAAAATTAAATTTAAAGAAGAAAATCTAAAACAATTGCAACAATTAAAGCAACAACAGACAAAATGAAAATAATTGCAGAATTATATTTTACCTTTGAAGTTGCATTTGATTTAACGATATATTCCAAAGCTTCTTTTTGTTTCACTTTCAATCCTTTCATTTCTTTAACAGCACCTAACAAATTATATTTTATTGCTAAGTCTGCTCTTTTAGATTGAAGTTTATATAAATAACCAAAATAAAAAATAAATCCTATGGTTCCAACATACCAAGAAACTTTAACCCAAATTGGATTATAATAATTAAGAATTATTATTATCCTATAAGCTATAGTGGCTACAATTCCAATAATAAACAAAGACCATTTAAATGAGCTCGATTGTTGATTCATCATCTCTTCCATGTTTCTTCTAAGAAATTATTATTTATAAAATATGCCCCTGCCGAACTTATAAGGGATGTTGAATTTCCCTAGTATTTATTTTAATATTTTTGAAATCTCGTAACAACACTTTATTTATTAAAAATAAATAAAAAATATTAAAATTAATTATTTTCCAACACTCTTTCAACACACATCCGCCTTTCCACAAGAAAAATAGTATATAATAAAGAGTTGCGCGCGCGATGAACGAAAACAACACTCTTTTTCACATGAAATCATCTTACAAGGGAAATATAGTATATAATAAAGAGTTGTACGCGGGGCGTGGGGCATAGTAGGACTTAGGCAGCCATAGAAACAAAACACATTCTAAATCAACTTTTT
>Ga0233431_1003071_pt1 | contig 21086 bp, 20 predicted proteins | sample SI_118_April2016_FD_179867 | JGI IMG/M metagenome (GOLD analysis project Ga0233431, IMG submission 179867) | Seawater microbial communities from Saanich Inlet, British Columbia, Canada - SI_118_April2016_200_MG | ecosystem: Environmental > Aquatic > Marine > Inlet | place: Canada: British... | reverse complement strand
GTCATGCTGCGTTCACTAACTTAAGAAAACGGGGAGGCAGTTTAGCAGATATTGCTGTTTTGGTTGTGGATCTTACAGAAGGATTTATGCCTCAAACAATTGAGGCCGTTGAAATTCTAAAAACTTACAAAACTCCATTCATAATTGCAGCAAATAAAATTGATACTATTGGTAATTGGAGATCAAATGAAGGGTCGGTTCTGGCAAATTTTGCTAAGCAAACACCTGAAGTTCAAACAGCGTTTGAAACTAAAATGTATGAGTTAGTAGGTACTATGCATGAAAAGTTTGCTTTGAATGCTGAAAGATTTGATAGAGTTGATGACTTTACAACGCAGGTTGCGATTGTTCCTTGTAGTGCAAAGACTGGTGAAGGGATTCCTGAGTTGCTTACTATGCTAACAGGGTTGGCTCAGAAATTTTTAGAAAAGAATCTTGCTTTGAATGCTGATGGATGTGCTAAAGGTACTATTCTTGAAGTTAAAGATGAACGAGGAATAGGTACGAGTTTAGATGTAATTATTTATGATGGGACTTTGAAGGTTAATGATACTATTGTGATTGGTGGAATGAATGAGCCTATAGTCACTAAAGTTAGAGCTTTGTTTGAACCAGATCCTTTAGCGGAGATGAGAGATAAGAAAGCCAAATTTAAATCGGTAAAATCTATTGTTGCGGCGATGGGTGTTAAGATTGCAGCTCCAGGTTTAGATGGTGTTGTGGCTGGTATGCCTGTGCGTTCTTGTTCTAAAGATGAAGTCGATGCTTTGAAGGAAGAAATCCAAAAAGAAGTTGATGAAGTTATTGTTGAAACGGATGATGATGGTATAATTATTAAGGCAGACACTTTAGGTAGTTTGGAGGCGCTGACTGTTTTGTTGAGAGAAGCAGGTTATAAAATACGAAAAGCCAGTGTTGGTCATATTTCTAAAAAAGATATTTCTGAAGCGGAAAGTGTGTATGAGAAAGATCCATTTAGTGCAGTTATATTGGGATTTAATGTTTGTATGGATGCTGGTGTAGAGTCGGGCAAAGTTAAGACAATTTTTAGCATGATTATTTATGAACTTCTTGATAAATTGAAGGAATGGCAAACGGAAGAGAAGAAGAGACAAGAAGGTAAAAAACTAGATGTTTTGATTAGGCCATTTAAGTTTCAATTGATGGAGGGTTATGTTTTCAGACAAAGTAATCCTGCAGTGATTGGATGTGAAGTTTTGGCAGGAACTGCTAGAACTGGATCTCCTGTTATGAAAAACGGTGTTGAAGTAGGTAAACTAAGAAGTATTCAACTAGAGAAAGAAAATGTTTCTTCAGTGGAAAAGGGGAAGCAGGCTGCATTTGCGATTGAAGGTGTAACTTTAGGTAGGCAAGTTGATGAAGGCGATATTTTGTATGCGGCTGTTCCTGAAGACGATTTTAGAAAATTAAAAGAGTTGAAAGATTATCTTACTCCTGATGAAAAATCGGCTATCAAAGAAGTTGCTAGCATGATGAGAGAAAGATACCCTGTTTGGGGCGTATAGTAAATTAATTTTGAGGTGATTACATGAAAAAGAGGTTAGTGTGTTTAGTTCTGATGTTGTTGATTTTAGTTAGTGCGGTTTATGCTGCAGATTTTGATATGACGATTGATGATAAACCTCTTGGTAAGTACTTGGATATTTATCCAGGCAAGAATATAAAAATCACATATATTGTTGAAGCGGGAGTTAGGTTGATTGATGTTGATTTAGAGTGTACTAATGAGGCGATTTGTGCTTATATGAAGGATCAGTTTCATTTGTTTGATTCAACTACTGTCTATGAATCATCTCATTCTGATGATAGATATGTCTATATTCATGATACCATGCCTGCAGGGGATTATGATCTTATGATTACAGTAACGTATGATAGTAATGGTGAACAAAAAGAATTTACTCATGATTTGGCTGTTGAAGTGAAGAGTAATAGTCTTTCTTCTTCACTTTTTGGAATTGCAACTAGTTGGTTGTCCGAAGGAATGACTTATGAGTTGATTAATAGGTTTCAAACTCCTAAGATTAAGCGATTGAATAAGGAAATCATTCCTCGCGATCTCAAAGGAGTTGATTTAGCGTCTATTGGTTTGACGGATGATGATATTGATAAAGAAGATTACGTTCTTGAAGAGATTGGAGCTAAAGAGTCTGAAGAGTTTGAGATAAGTACAAGTGAGGCCGCAGACGTATTTAATTTGGTTGGTGGTCTTATTCCAAAACTAGAGAAAAATTATGCTAAGTTTGACAAACCAATTGTTAAAAAATCTTATAAGAAATTTAGAATAACGAATCCTGATAATAACGAGGATATGATTCTAACGAAAATGATGGTTAGTGTGTTTTCTCGTGGGGGTATGAATAACTTAAATGTTGTTGAGGTTATACCTAAGACTTGGGCAGAAGACAGTTCTGATGTTTATTTTGTTATGGGGCCAATAGTTCTAGAAGCCGATCCTGTTGTTATGTGGGATTTTTCTAATTTACCTTCTGGTAAAACGAAGGATTATGCGTATGTTTTGTCTAAGGATATTAACTCAATTGAATCAACAACCTTGGCGTTAGGTCATAATGCTTCTTGGTTTGCAAAATTTGTTAGATTTTGTTTGTACGGTGGTTGGATGCTTGTTGTACCTATTGTTCTTGTATTAATTGTTGGTACTCCAATCTTTGTTAAGGCAAGAAAACATAGAAACAAAAAAGTTGGTAAATTTGCTTAAATGAATGTTGTCAACAATACGTAGATTATGTATACAGCGTAGGCAACTAGCAACATGATTCCTTCTTTTTTATCTATTTTATGATCGTTGCTCATCATTACATATAAGAATACACTAAATCCTATTACGACTAAGAAATCTATTCTTAGAATGTTTGTGGCAATTTCTATTGGTTTGGCAAGAGCTGACATTCCTAATACACATAATAACAAGAAAATATTACTTCCAACAACGGTTCCAATTGCAATGTCTGCTTCTTTTTTTCTTGCGGCAATGACTCCAGCAGTTAGATCTGGTAATGATGTTCCTACAGCGATCATTGTTATCCCTATTACTACTTCACTAACTCCTAACGATCTTGCCATTTCGCTGCCTGAGAATACAATTAATTTTGCTCCTATGCTTAAACCAATTAATCCTAGGAGTATTGATATGTAGAATTTCCAAGTTTTCTCTCTTTCTCCTTTGTATTCTTTCTCAAACTGTGCTTCTGCTTTTTGTGTTCTTTGCTTTTGTGCAGTTCTGATTATGTAGATCATGAATGCGATAAATCCTGCAATTAATATGACTCCGTCAACTCTACCAATGACGTTGGTTGCACCAGATTGATCGAATATTACATTAAATGCTAGAAAATATGCTGCAAAGCAGGCTGCGATTAGAATTGGTGCTTCTTTCTTTATTGTTGTTAAGCTAACAGTTAGTGGTAGGATCAGTGCTGATATTCCTATGATTAATCCAATGTTTGCAACGTTGCTGCCAATCACGTTACCCAGTGATATGCCTGTGTTGCCGTTCAATGCTGCTAGAAAGCTAACAATTAGTTCAGGTAATGATGTTCCAAATGCTACGACCGTTAATCCTACAATCATTGGAGAAACTCTGTAATGTCTGGCTAATTTAGTTGCGCCGTCGATAAGAATATCTCCTGTTTTTACTAATATAATCACTCCTGCAATAAACCAGAACGGGTGTGCTAGTAGTGAAATTTGATAATGCCAGCCAATAAAGCCTATGAATAGGGTGAGTATGAAATAGAACCAAGGACTTTTGTAGATCTCGTATTCAAAAATCATACTTATTCTGTCTTTTAAGACCTTTAAAAACGTTTCTTTTAAGATCATAATATTTATAATTGAGGGACATTATTGTGGTTATAGATGAACTTTAAGATACTGAACAATAAAAAAAAGAAAGAGATCTTGGCTTCTGTAAATAAGAAGTGGGGTTGCGATTATACTACGGAAAATGCGTTTTTGATTTCTGGAGAGCGTGTATACATGGTGACTCGTGATCTTGATAAGATTGATTTCGAAAATCTTAGAATTAATGCTATGGGTCTTTTCTTTGGAACTTTATTAGATAAAGATTTTGTTTTGAGCATGGAAGGTAGTATGTTGGTTGGTCCTTTGGCTAAAAAAAATATTGTTGAGTTAAGTTTTGAAGAGCTAAGGGATTGGTTGAAAGGTCAAGATTTGCAATTACCTAAAGAACGGGTTTGCGGTTCTGGATCACTTATTGTGAAGTCGGGAAGAGATTATGCGGGTACTGCTATTTATTCTAAAGGTATTTTGTTGAATCAGGTTCCTAAAACTCGAAGAATTCTTTGTGCTGATTAATCATCTAGGTGTAATTGTCCTAAATAGTTTAGGAGTAGTTCTGCTCGTGTGTTTTCTGGGGTCGTCCCTGTTGTTTTGTATTTATCGTGTTTATGTTTTCCATCTTCACACTGATAATGCCATTCGGGAGTTCGAAGTTGGATTTCTACTTTTTTCCCTCTAAAAACGACGTCGATATTTATTTGAGAGTCAAATGGTGCGCCCTTTCTTCTTATTTTCGGATGTAAGCTCATATCTTCATACCTTACTGAGCTTGCTGTCCTGTCTAGTTTTAGTCCGAATCTATTATATTCTTCTTGGTCGACTGTTCTATCCATTACTCCCCATCCGCGAGGTAGGTCCTCGAATTGTAACTTGATTTCATCTAAAAAGTCCCTATTAGGGTGATGTACTCTTTCGAATAATTGGTATGTTAATCTTTCTCTTGCTTCGGGTGTTCTTTTTCCATATAATCTTTTTATGTTTGTCTTTATTTCTCCTAGTCTTCTCTCAGAAGTTGCTGTGTCTTCAATTATAACATTTCCAATTCTGGCATATAATTTTGTTGTTCCATTGTATCTTACTATAAAACAATCATCTTCTGCTGTAACTACTTTGACTTTGTAAACTCTTGCAACTTTTCTTCCAGGTTGATTCAATGTTTCTATTTTCGCTCTCATCTCTGATTCTAATTCTTCAAAATATATTTCGGCTTGGGTTTTATCATCCCATACACTAACTCTGCTTTTCTTTTTAGATGCGAAGCTTCCAAATAAATTGGTGATTGCTGTTTTATATTCTGAGTAGAATAGATCTTCTTCCATGATGTCAACTTCTGTTTCGATATCTACTATAGTATCTAGATTTCTTGCTGCAACACAGAATTTGTCTCCGTCTTGGTATATAACTAAATCATCCAGTCTTGCATATGGATTTTGTTTACTTATTGCTTCTCTTACTTGGGTTCTTATATCGTCAGTAATTCGATCATCTTCTTTTCTTCGAATATTGTCCATGAATGCTATTGCGCCTTCAACTTTTTCAAATCTATATAGCGATGTATCTATTGGCTCGTATAGGCTTTCAGGATCTCCATCACTAATAACTTGACTTCTGAGTTTTACACTATATGTTCTATCTGAGTCTGTCCATAGTCTGTGTTGGGGGAATGGGGCGATTATGTCCCACGGTCTTTCTGGACTTGAGATCCAGTCAGCTAATTTTCTTGCTTCTGCAATATTTGCAGCTTCGTGTGTTTCTTTATACGTTCTCCATGCACTGTCTTCTTTTGTTTTTTGAGAACCCTTTCTCTGTTCTCCACCTTTGTGAGGGAGTTTTATTGTTGGGGGGGTTGGAGGACTACTCGGATCTTTAACAATGATTCTCATTCTAGAATGTTCAATATTTCGTCCTTGTGTCCACTTTGCAATTTTTTCTAAGAGACCTTTCTCTGACTTATGTCCTGAGTATACCCTCCATAAATTGCTTCTATCTCTGAATTGCCATACTCTTGTTTCGACTTCAGTAAATAATCCTATGATTTGTAGGCTGAAGTGTTTATCAAATGCGTAATGAGCAGTTAGGTGGCTGAATGTTTGGTGTAATAAGGATTCTCCGTGCTCTGCTTCTAGTTCTATCTTCTCGCCAACAAAAGGATATCTCTTCTTAATCACATTTTCTACTCTTTGAGGAACTGAAGAACCTTCTACTAAGTATCTTAATGCCACTGCGCAGCTTTCTACAAACTGCTTAAGTTCTGTATCCACTAAAGCGTCTAATCCACTCATTTTCTTTAATTAAAGTCCTGCAGAAAGATCTTCTTCTGGTCTAGGTGGTAATGTGCCCCTATAAAAGTGTTCTAATGCACTTTCATAGTGACCTTGTATATATTCTCTTACGGTACTCCATCTACTGTCTTCAAAGTGTGCTGCAGCAGCAATTGAATCTCCTAGGAAGTGAACATATTCTGATTTTAATTGTTTGCATCTGGCTTCTAATTCAAGGTTCTCAAATCCTCTGGCGCGTAGCTCTTCAACTATTTTTTTAGTGAGTCTGATTCTTGATTCGGTTTTTACTACTAATTTATCAAATCTTCGTTTGTCAAATGGATTGGTGGTTCTGATGTTGTCAATACTATCTGAAAGTTTCACTAGAAGTGGGACGTCGTAGTATGGATCACTTTTAGTGGCTCTTTCTAGTGTTTGTTTTTTTATTTCTTCTAAGTACAAATCATATGATCTAAATTTAAGGAAATCATAAAGGGTGAACATATGAAATCGATCTCTTATGTTGCTCCAATGCTCTTTTTGTGTGCCTCTAATCATCAATCTAAATTCTTGTATATATCTTCCATATTTCTGATAAAGACCTTCTCTCTTTGTCTCTTCTTCTATCTGATCTAATGTCTCATGTATTTTTCCTTTTACTCGCATTATATCATCGTCTTTACTAAGTTTTGTTCTCTTTTCAATAGCTTTTGCTAGAACTGAATATTTGTTTGTTAATGCGTCTACATCTTCTGCAACTTCTTCTCCAAAATCTGTTACAATTCTCTCCAATCCGTCTTCAATTTCTCTAAAACTTTTAGATTTGTCTTCAACTACATCGTGTAGTAGGGCTGCTTGCATGTATCTTTTATTTTTTCCAACAGATAATTTTAATCTATATGCGGTATCTTGGGTGTGCGCTATAGTTGGGTTGCCGCATCCTCTCCATGTTCCTTGGAATGTTCTTTCGGCAACTCTGTATGCTTTGATGCTTTCACTGCCGTAAGTATCTGAAATTTCTTTGTTCGTTGGACTCTGTCTTAGATTTAGAACAACATATTCTAGCCAATACATTGAGCTTTTTTGTGATTCTAGAATGTCTCTTTTTTCTCTGTCTGAAAGTCTATCCCTTATGGCGCTATCTTCGAGAGGACTACGGCTACTCATCCTTTTTTAGAAGTTTAACACTATATAATACTTTCTGTTTTCACCACTCTTGAGTGTTAATTAGATTTGGCTGTTCCAGAGCTTGTCCCCTGCGAAATGTAGATTTTTGACGACTTTTCCAGAGTCCATTTTTAGAAGTTCTAAGCTTGAAAATGATAGTTGGCCAATGGCCAGCGGTTTTAGGTTTTTTTCATCAATTATTACTACTGCTTCTTCTTTTTCTGCTTTTTCTACAGCTTTTATTCCTGGTCGCATGATATCTGCACCAGATGTTACAAACTTTACTGCACCCATGTCAACTGTAACTTTCTTTAGAATATTTTTTTTAAGTGTGAACCGTAATGTTGGAATCCATTTGTTTTCGTGTTTGAAAAAATGAATCTCATTTTCAACTATAATATATTCTCCTGAGTCTGTTTTCTCAAGTTCTACTTTACTTTTTTTGTCTATTATTTCTTCTATATGGTACTCTTTTCCTAATTCTTCGTTGAGTTCTTTAACTTCTTTTTTTCTTATTTGTTTTCTAGCCATTTTAGAACATGCTTAATCCTTCGTAAAAGTCTAGTTTTTCATATTTTTCTATTACTTTTATTGTAATCGTCATTTTAGTTTCTTTGTGTTTCATTCTTTCAATTAATTCTCTGTTAATGGTATTGGATGATTTATCCGCATATATTGCGCCTGTTTTAGAGTTGATGACGTTTGTCATTCTTACTACAAACCCTTCATCTGAAAACGTAAGTTCGGGAGATCCGTATGCAATTATTTCTTCTTTTAAGTTTTCAACTTCTATTGTTATTTTAATCTTAACTTTGTTTTTTAGAAATTCTAATTCTTCAAGTTTATAGTCTGAGTTTACACCAATTATACAATCTGCGTCTTTGCTTATTTCTTTAGATTTTGTAAATTCAAAGCTTCTCTCGTGTGTTGCGAGAATGTTTTCGTGACCTGTTGCAGAAAATGTGATGTTATTCATGATTTTTTCACTTTCTTTTTTGTATTTTTTCCAAAGGCCTCTAGATGTATTGGGCAGTACTTGCAATGACTTAGTTTATCTTTCATGTTATCTTTCATTCCCATTCTGCATGCTTCTGTACCAGGGATAAGCCAACATCTCCTATCAGATGAACCATATGCTGGACAGGTGACTTTACTACAATTTAGTTCTTCCCAACATTTCTTTAGTTTTTCTGCTGGTTTCATTTCTCTTTGGGGAAGTAAGAAGATAAATTCGCTGCCTTCGCCGTATTCGCTTTTTACGTCCATTAAACCATGGTGTAGCCCTATGATTTCTTTAGCAATAACTAGACCGAGCCCTGAGCCGCCTTGTGCTCTAGTCATATGTGGGTCTATTTGGTAGAATTTATTGAATATTCTTGGCAACTCTGGCTTTTTAATGCCGCGGCCATTGTCTTTTACGTAGACTCTTACGTAGTTTTGACCTGCTCTTGCGGTGATCTCGACTTTACCTTTATTGTTGGTAAACTTTATTGCATTACTTACAAGATTGATTAGAACTTGTTTTATTTTATCTTTATCAATTGGGATTTCTGGAATTTTGTTTGCAATTTTGTAAGTTAAAGATATTTCTTTCTCTTTGGCAGCCACTTCGAAGTTTTTAACAACTTTTTGTAATATTGGTTCTAGGGAATCCATCTTTTGATTGAGTGTCATCTTTCCTGATTCCATTTTTGATAAATCTAAAACGTCGTTTATCAGGTTAGCTAACCTGTCGCTTTCTTCGTTAAGTATCGCCAAGCACTGTTTTTGTTGTTCATTTACTTTGCCAACCTTTTCGTTAAGTAATAATGAAGAATATCCTTTGATGGATGTTAATGGAGTTCTTAGCTCGTGAGATACGACGCTAACAAATTCAGATTTCATTCTGTCAATTTCTTTAATTTTTGTAATGTCTCTTAGAACAGTAACAAGACCGACCTCTTGATCTTGGTCCTTAAGCATGGTGATTGTAATCTTGATGTATTTATTTACTGGTTGGCCTACTTTCATCTCTTTTATGAAAACAGGTTGATCAACCTTTCTTGCGAGTTCTAGTACTTCGATTAATCCTATCTTGCTTAAGTGCTGTGTTGTGGCTTTTGGGCCTAATTTTTCTGAGTCGAACTGCAAAATCTTTTCCGTGGCTGGATTGAATGACATGATTGGTGAATCAAAATATGTTACGATAATACCTTCAGATATACTATCAATCATAGCCTCTATCTTGTTTTTCTCGGCTACTGATTCGTTAGATAATCGTCTTAGCTCTTTGTTTTTCTCTCTTATTTCTCTTGTTGCTGAGTATGTTTCTTCTTGTAGTATTTCGTTAAAATCTTTTAGTCTGTTGTATAATCTGGCATTTCTAATTATGATTGCAACGTGATCAGAGATACTCTCTACAAATACCATCTGGTTTTCTGAGAATGGTTTAGGGGATTCGCTGTAAATGTTTATTGCGCCGATTGTGGTGTTGTCAACTTTTAGAGGTACTGTAACAAATGAGCGAACGTTTTCTGTTTCAATGAACTTTCTGCCTTCTTTAGTAAATCCTTTCCGTTTTAGAGGATCTATGCACTGGAGGACTTCTCCTTTTTGCATTGCACTTCCTGTGAATGATTTGTTGTATGGTAGGCTAACTTCTCTATTGCATTTTTTACCATACCTGAAGGTGGATACTGAAAATAACTCTTCGCTGGTGCTATCAAGAATATACATTGTGACTGCTTTAGCTTGATTCATGTTGGAAAGAAGTCTTGTAACTTCATCAAATAGTTTTTCTTGTTCGAATGTTGATGAAAGAGCTTTTGCAAGTTTGTATATTGTTTTTATTCTTTCTATTTTTTTATCTTGTTCGTTCTGGAGTTGTAGATTTTCAATAACTAATGCTATGTGGTTGGCGATGTTTGTTAGTAGATTCAAATCATCTTTGCCGTATCTATCATCTTTGTTGCTTTCTACATCTAGTACGCCAATTACTTTCTTTTGGATTTTGATTGGGACTGTGAGTTCACATTTTGTTCTTTTTAGGGCGGCCAGATATTTTGGGTGTTTTTCGGGTGATTTTAATAATAGCGGTTCTCCTGTTTTCATTACGTGGCCGGTTATTCCTTCTCCTGCTAATATTCTCCATTTAACTTCTTTGAGATCTGCACCTACATTTTTTAATCCGAATGTAGATTGCATTTTGAGCTCATTATCGTCAAGAACTCCAATAAAACTCTTTTCGTAACCTAGATCTTCTTTTAGAATTTTTATGATTGTATCCAATACATCTTCGATTTTCTTATTTCTTGTTGTTTCTTTTGATATTTTGTAGAGAACTGTTAGATCTCTTAATCTTTTTTTAAGATCTGCTTCTAGTTTTACTTTTTTTGTAATGTCTCGAATTTGACAAAAGGCATAAGCCGTTTCTTTTATGATTGCAGGGAAACTGCTCACTTCAACATGAAATTTTTCTCCGTTTCTTGTCACTTGGTATTCTGAAGCAATAGTGGTAGTTCCTTTTACAATTTTCCCCACATTTCTTCTTGCATCACCAGGGTTGTCTACAATGTCATAAATACTCATCCCTATTAGGTTTTTCTTAGGAGTTTTGAGCATCTTTGCGCCTTTAGCGTTTGTGTCAAAGATTTCTCCTTTTTTGTCTAATATAACGACGGGGTCGTTAGAATTATCTAGGAAGATCTTGTATTCTTTCCTTCCTCTGAGTCTCATGCCTTTAGCTGTTATCATCTTTTAAGAATTGTTGTTCAATTACGTGTTTTAGTTCATCTATTTCGAATGGTTTGGCGATGTAATCGTCTGCTCCTATTAACATACCTTTGTCGTGATCTATTTCTGTTGATTTTGCACTCACCATTACTATTTTTGTGTTTTTTAGTTCTGGATTTTCTCTAACTTGTCTGCACACTTCATAGCCATCCATTTTTGGCATCATGATGTCTAGTACAATTAGATCTGGTTTGAATTCATTGGCCAGCTTTAATCCCTCTTCACCATCTTTTGCGAAGTATACCTCGTAATCTTGGTTTAAGACTATTCCTTCTAGTTGTGCTATGTTTTTGTCGTCTTCTATTATTAAGACGCATTTTTTGTTATTATTACTCATATTTTATCCCTCCTGTTTTTTTTGTTTACAATGATTTCAAGTTGTTCTTTCAATGCTATAGGATCAAATGGTTTGGTTATGTAGTGGTCTGCGCCTTTACGCATTCCTTCCATTCTTTCTTGTATTTGGCCTTTTGCAGAGAGCATTGTGATGATTATGTCTTTTGTTTCTGTATTGGATTTTAGCTTTTCGCACACTTCGTAGCCGTTCATTCTTGGCATCATAACGTCTAGCAGCACAAGATCTGGTGGATTATCCTTGTTCTCTTCTATGACTTTCAGGGCTTGTTCTCCATCTTCTGCTTCTAGTATTTCGAATGAATCGGATAACGTGAATTTAATTAACTCTAAAATGTGGGGTTCGTCTTCCGCAATCAGGATTTTTCCTTTCATGTTAGGTGTACTTTTTTTCTATGAATTGTTTAGCTTGTTTTGTGCTCATGTTTGAGATTTCTAGTTCTATTAATGAATTTATCTTTTTTGTGTTATCTCCATTGTATAAAAATGGTATTATTTTCTTGAATTCCTCTTTGATTTCTTTAGATAAATTGTTTTCTTCTGTGATGAATAACATGAACTCTTTGTTGCTTAATCTCAATAGTGGGACTCGTTGGGTTTCTGCTTGCTGCAGGATTAGTCTATATATTAGTTTAGTTAATGCGTTAGTTTTTCGTGTTCCATATTTTTTTGAGTATTTTTCTATGTTTTTAATGGTTAATGTGGTTGTTTGGGTGATGTTGTTTGTATCGATGATTTGCGATACTTGGTTCACTATGAGTTTTTGTCTTCCGTTTTCTTCCGTGTTTAATAAAAGTCTTTTTACTCTTGCTTCTAATTCTACAGGATCGAACGGTTTAGTTATGTAGTCTTCTGCACCTAAACTTACTCCTTTGATTTTTGATTGCAATTGAGTTTTGGCACTTAAGATGACTATAGGGATCTCGCATGTGTTGGGGTTTTCTTTTAGTCTTTTGCACACTTCGAATCCATCAATGCCTGGCATCATTAGGTCAAGGATGATTAAATCAGGATTTTCGGTGAAGACTTTTTCCATTGCTTCTAAACCTGAGAATGCCTCATAGGTTGTGTATATTTCATCGGGCAAGCTGAACTTTATTAGATTAACTATGTGGGGTTCGTCGTCAACAACGAGTATTCTTTTTTTGCTCCCTGGTTTGTTGATTTTGTAGAATACTCCTTGGGCGATTCGTTTACTGGTCAGTTTTTGATTGGCTTCTAGAACGTGAAGATATTTTGTTACTGTAATTCTATTATGACTAATCTTCTCTGAAATTTCTGAGCTGGTGGCTCCGTCGGATCTGGTTTTTAAGTAGTTGATAATCTTCTTTGATATCTCAGGGTTTAATGTTGTCATCGTAGTCACCTTGCAATTGCTTTGTTACCTTTAATGTAGTGGATTGTTCCCATGTATTCTTTATTTATTCCTTTTTCCTGTAATCCTTGATTTTTGTTCTGCATAATTTGGTCGATTCGTTTTCTTACTTTCTCAGGTTCAAAGGGTTTGGTGAGATATTCATCTACTCCTAGAGTTATACTTTTTTTGAGATCGTTTGGGTGATGTTTTGCACTAACTATCATGACGTAAGTGTTTTTTGTAAACAATTCGCTTTTAATTTTTTTAAGTACTTCAAATCCGTCTACTCTCGGCATCATGAGATCTAGAATAACTAGGTCTGGTAGATTTAGTCTTATTGTTTTTATTGCTGAATCTCCATCTTCTGCAAATAATGTGTTGTATCCTTTCAAAGTAAATTCAAGTAATGTTCTTATGGCGAAGTCATCATCAACAACTAATATGGTGGGTTTATGATCATTCATTTAATTCTCCCACCATTTGTATGCATTAATGTTGTTGGCGATCTTTGAGTTTAGTTCTTCTATCTTGAACGGTTTCTCTAAGTAGTCTATTGCGCCTGCGTCAATTCCTGCAATTTTATCTTGGATTGAGTCTTTCGCAGAAATCACCATAATTGGTATGTCTTTTGTGCTGGGAATCTTTCTAAACTTTTTGCATAGAGTTAGTCCATCTGTGTTCGGCATCATTACATCTACAGTAATCAAGTCTGGTTTCTCTATTCTTGCTTTCTTTATTGCCTCTAGTGCAGAATATGCTTCAACCACTTCAAACTTATCTTCTACTGCAAGTTTGATCATTCTTACGATGTGTGGTTCATCATCAACCACTAGAATTTTTGGTTTTTTTGAGGTTTTAGCCTTACCTCTCTCTATTTTGATACTTTGCATTTTTACCCCCCGGACTATACAATTCTGATTATCATAATGGTTATTTGTTTATTTAAATCTTTGTCTTTCTTTGGGTAAGCTTTTTATATTAACTAATAGTTTGAGTAGTAGTAGAGGGTCTATAATGTCAAAATTCATTGATTTGAGTGTTAAAGGTGCCTTAGGTGATGAATCTAAGTGGTTTGAATATATAGGTGGCATCAAGGCAGCTCATGCTGGTTTCGTTGATTATGATGGTGCTAAGGTTGAATTAAGAAAAGTACTTGTAAGTGCAATAGAAAAACGAATTCCTGAACATCATTTTGGTATATTTTTTTCAGGTGGTGTTGATTCTTCTTTTATTGCTCAAGTGTGTAAAAATAAAAATGCAAATTTTACTTGTTATACTGTTGGTTTTTCTGATAAGAATATGGCAATTCCTCCTGACATAATTTATTCGCGAAAAGTGGCTAAGGATTTGGATTTAAATTATGTTGAAAAGATCTATAACGAAGATGAAGCTGAAAAAATAATTGAAGAAGTTGTTAAAATTTTACCAAAACCAAAAGAATTTGGAATTGACTTCTTTGTGAAAGTTGGTGTTGGATCTGTTATATTGGCGGCGAAGAAATTGGCAGACGATTCTGTGTTCTTTTCTGGGTTGGGTAGTGAAGAGATTTTTGCAGGTTATCAAAGACATTCTGAAGCTAAGGATGTAGATGATGAATGTTGGAATGGGTTGAAGATGATGTGGCGAAGAGATATTCTTCGTGATGTTTCAATTGCAAATGCGGCTGGCATTGATTTTAGATTGCCTTTTTTGGATGAAGATGTTATAAAATCTGCAATGGAGATATCATCTGATCATAAGATTAATGATGAATTTAAGAAAATAGTTTTAAGAGAGATTGCCGAATTAGAGGGCTTGTCGCATGAGTTTGCTTGGCGTAAGAAGCAAGGTGCTCAGTATGGTAGCAAATTCGATAAAGCTATAGCTCGTATTGCAAAAAAGAAGGGATTTAAGCTTAAGAAAGATTATCTTAGAAATCTAGTGGATTAGTGCAGTATAAAGGAAAAACATTTATAACCAAAACACTAGAAAAACTACTATTCGTGCCGTATTTATGGCTAGAGATTTATTATTAACTTTGTGAAGGGTGTGTATTATGGCAGAGAAAGCAGAATTGAAGGAACTTATATCATTTGTACAGGAAAAAGGATTTATTTATGGTCCCGAACCCGAAATTTACGGGGGTATATCCGGATTTTATACTTATGGCCCTTTGGGTAAACTTCTAAAAAATAGAGTTGAGAATGCTATTAGATCTGTGTTTAGAAAATATTCTTTTTATGAGGTAGAGTGTCCTGTTGTGATGCCTTCAAAGGTTTGGGAAGCATCTGGACATTTAGGTGGGTTTACTGATCCATTGATCAAAGCAGAAGATGGTGCTGCGTATAGAGTTGATACTTTGATTGAAGAAAACTGTCCTGGTATTAACATAGCAGGTTTTTCTGATGAAAAGTTGTTAGGCGTAATTAGGGAAAAAGGATTACTTGCGCCGAACGGTAAGAAATTGATTCCTGAAATATTGAATCATTCTTTGATGATGCGTACTACGATTGGTGTAGATACTGAAGCGTATAATCGACCTGAGACTGCGACTACAACTTATCTTCCATTTCCTAGGTATTGTAATTTTTTTAGAGATAAGTTTCCTTTTGGTGTTTTTCAGATTGGAAAAGCGTTTAGAAATGAAATTAGTCCAAGACAACATGTGTTGAGGGGTAGGGAATTCACACAAGCCGAAGGTCAGTTGTTTATATTTGATAATCAGAAAAATAATTTTCCAAAGTTTGAGATGGTTAAGGAAATGAAACTTCCTCTCTGGGATCATAAGTCTCAAGAAAAAGGAGACAAAATTCCTAAACTTTCTTTGGCGGATGCTATACAGAACAAGATTTTGAAAAATCAAGCTTATTCTTGGACTTTAGCATTGGCTTATGAACTTTTTGTGGCAATGGGAATTCCTGAGGAAAGAATCCGGTTGAGACAACACCATCCTGACGAAATGGCATTTTATGCTGATGATGCATGGGATGTTGAGATTAATTTGAATTCATTTGGGTGGGTTGAGTGTTGTGGTGTGCATGATAGAACTGACTATGACCTTACTCAGCATGCAAAGTTTTCTGGTCAAGAGCTTATGGCTCGTGATGAGAATAATGAAAAGAAAGTGCCTCATGTTTTGGAGATTGCTTTTGGAAGCGATAGACCAACTTTTGCATTGTTAGATATTTTTTATAGCAAAAAGGAAAAAGATGAAGGTAAGACAACTTTTGAAATTCCTTATTCTTTGGCTCCAATTAATGTTGCGGTTTTTCCGTTAATGAAGAAGCCAGAATTGATTAAAATAGCGTCAGATATCTACTTAGATTTGAGTTCTGAGTTTATTGCTCAGTATGATGAATCGGGAGCGATTGGAAGACGATATTTACGTCAGAATTCGGTTGGAACTCCGTTTTGTTTGACTGTAGATTATGATTCCTTAGAAAACAAAGACGTTACTATTCGTGACAGGGATAGCGGTGAACAGAAAAGAGTCCCTGTGGACAAGTTGAAAGGTTATTTACGTGATCTTTTCAACAAAGAGATTGAATTTAATAGCTTACCATGAAAAAGAGGTTAGAATTATTTGCAATAGTGGGTGTACTAGTTGTACTAGGTTATTCGATTTTTGTTTCTTTTGGTGATATGAACAGAATTACTGGTTACGCCGTTAATGAGGGAGTAAGTTCTGAGTTTTTAGGTGATTCTGTGATGTACTTAGCGAGAAACTCTGCTATGTATAATTTTTTAGCAGATGGAGCGAGTATGTGTGTGATAGTTAAAGTTGATGATGAGATATCTTATTCGTATGGTATTAGTAAAAGCGGGAGTGACATATCTATGACTACGTATGACGCCTATTTTTGTACTGGGCAAGATGAAGAAGACTTCATAGTTTCATTTGTTAGTTCTGATGCCTTGGGTGATTTTGTTGAAGATTATTCTTTTGAAAACTTAATGTCTGGTAGGGCTGGAGATAAATATTATATTCTGCCTTCAAAATATCTTGAGGCTGGCGGGAATGTTTTGTGTGTAGATGAGTTTAAAGATAAATACTGTGGTAAGTTTATGGGTCAAATAGATACGAGTGATGCCATTTTAGGTGATTTAACTTGTTGTGTGGAGGGCGCCTTGGAAGAAGATGAGAAAGTCTTATTGGCACAGCATTATAGTAATGATAATTATAAATCAGATGATGAAGATAAAGAAATATTTAATTTGAAGTATGCGGCGGGTTTTGAAGATGAGATTCTTGAAGAAGGCGCTGAAGAAGAAATTGAGCCTCTAGTTGAGACTCCTGGTTTGTTTTCTGCGGTACCTCCTATGGTTTTAATCGCTGTTATTGCTGTGATTTTAACCGGGGCGGCAGTTGGTTTAGTTATTTTCTTTCATTCAAAACATGTAGTTGATCCTGTAGAGCATAATGGGAAATTTGAAAAGATTCAAACTTGGATTCATGAAGCTGCAAATCATGGTTATACTGAGAAACAAGTTAGGGGCGTGTTGGGTGGCGAAGGTTGGTCCGACGAGGACATCAACAAAGCTATTAAGAATATTGACAATCCGCGCTCTAAACTATGAAATTTAAGGTTTCTGGGATTATTTTTGCTTAGAAAGCTTTATATAATAAATCTTGATTCTCGAGCTTGAATATAATATGAGAGGTTAAAAATGGCAATTTCAGATTTACAAGCAAAACAAGGTAAGGTTGATCTTGTGGTTGAGATTATCGAAAAGTCTGAACCTAGAGAATTCAACAAGTTTGGCAAAGCAGGCAGAGTTTGCAATGCTAAAGCAAAAGACGCTTCCGGTCAAATCACTTTGACTTTATGGAACGAACAAGTTGACCAAGTTAATGTTGGAAGTACTGTTCAAGTTAAGAACGGCTACGTTAGCGAATGGCAAGGCGAACTTCAGTTATCAACTGGAAAGTTTGGTGAGCTAGAAGTAGTATCTGCTGGACAAGCACCCGCTGCTGAAAGTTCTCCTGCTCCTCAAGCTGATGATGAGACGGAAGAAGACGAACTTGAGATTCCTGAAGTGAAGGAAGAAGAAGTTAATTAATTTTCATTTTTTTATTTTCCTGGGACGATAGCTCAATCTGGGAGAGCACTACGCTGAAGACGTAGGTGTTGGGGGTTCAAATCCCCCTCGTCCCACTTTTTTTCTTAATAATAAAATAAAAAAGAAAAAGATAGCTCTATGCGAATAGAACTACAAGTGTCCAGATTGCTAATCCTGTCCAGATAATAAATGCGTACCAAATCTTTTCTCTGTGTTTTACAACTTCTTTGCTAAGCGCAAGAGTTTGTTTTGGGAATGAAGCAAGTCCCATTCCTATTAATGGAATCAGAAAGAACATTGCTGCAAATACTTGTACGATTGTTAGTTCCATAAATACAAAGTATCCTATGATTATTGCCGCAATTAGATACAAAAATGGTAGTGCTTTGCATTTGAATATAGATTCTGCGGTCTTTAGCAAGCTGTCAGGCTTTATTAAGAAAAATACCATTTTAATTAGTGTTATTACGGCAACAATTAATGCTAGAATTTCTATTGGCGTCATATTTTATCCCTCCTTTTTGGATTTGTAGTTAATGAGGCTGGAAAACTATATAAATCTAGATGGTTGTTTCTTATCTATGAAGACAAGAGAGCTGTTCTGTGCAGTGGATTCTGCGGGTGTGAGATACAACATCGATAAGTTGGATAAAACTGAAGCTCGAAACTCAAAATTCTTTTGTCCACATTGTGATGCTGAAGTTACGCCTAAAATGGGTGAACAAAAGATATGGCATTTTGCTCATAAAGGTGAATTGTGTAAATATCTTTTAAGAAAAGATGCTGTTGATTCTGCTCCAACTACATTGGGAAATTTTTCTGAGAAAACTGTTTCTGTAAATGAATTTAAATTTTCTAAAGACCCGCATTTATTTGAATGTGAAAAGTGTCATACAACTACTAATAAGATAAATGGAGTTAAGTGGGAAGGAGATTCTTACATCTGTTTGAGTTGTTATGGTAAAATGTAGTTATATTCTTACATTGTTGTTTTTAGTAGTATTGCTCCAGCTATTATCTGGAAGAGCGCCATTACACATATTGATATTATAGAATATTTTATGCTGGCCCCGATTAGATTTACTCCGATCAAGTATTTTTCATTTAATGAATCAGAACCATTCTCAATGCCGTTAACAATAGTAGTTAGAATAAGTACTAGTAATATAACGTATAAACCTACTATGACTTGGAAGTGGAATGTTGGCATACCGTCTCCAAATAATCCTGCAAGGCCGTCGGCACCTGCGGCAGAAGATCCTGCTTCGATTGTTTTGGCTTGGATTGCTTTAATATTTTTACCTAACTTACCAATGATTGTGGTAACCATGGCGGTAATTCCTATAACAATTCCTGAGATTGCTGGAGTCAAAAACTTAATCTGAGAATTCATGCTTCCAACAATGTCTGCCATTAAGTCTTTTAGTCTTTCGTCAACTTTATGCATCTCTTTAATGTATCTTGAAACGTTGATTAGTGCTTCAGCTGCAATTAATGGTCCTTTCTTAGAAGACTCGGTTAATACTTTCATAGAACTCTCAATCATATTAGAAGGGAAGTGTATTAGTGCGCCATGTTCTGGATCAAAAATAGATTGTTCAACACTCATTCCTAATCTCGCAATGTTGGATGATACTAGTTTGAAAAATCTTCCTGATGTGCTGTCTTTCATGGTTTCTGCGACTCTTTGGAATGCAATTTCTGCAGGTAATCCATCACCTAATCTGTTTCCAAGTTGGAATAATGCTGCTGAGAATTCCCTTTCTAGCTGTTTTGCGGCACTTCGTATTTTTATGATGTTTTGAGTTCTAAATTTATTATAGAACCCTATGCTAACTCCTAAACCTAACGGTATGAGTACACTAATAAGTGAAGCACCAATTCCAAAAGGACCGTGGATTATAGGATTTCCGTCTGCATCTACTCGTTTCAAACTTTCTTTGTATTCAATTAACCAGAATGGATAATCTCCGTCATTTTCTTTTCCTAGGCCTATATCCCACCCAAATGGGGGGGTGTCAGTGGCTGTTAGTACATGAATCATTAATGGCGTTAAGCCAAGAAAAATCAAAGTTGCGCCAATGAATATTGAAAGGTATAGTGGAGGTACTAAGTACTCCGTTTTTCCAAACTTCATAACAATGTTTTTGTATTTTTTAACATCGGGGTTGTTGGAAATGTCTGTGTCTCCGTATCCTGACGGTCTGGATTGTAAGATTTTTCTACCTAGATAGAACACACCTAATGGTAGGAAGAAATCATAAAGTGTTGCAATGTGATACCAGGCCACTCCTTCCATAAAACTAACCATAAGCGGCAAGATTACTAATCCCATAACTGGCAGAACGACACCAAGCATGTTAAGCATGGTTAAAGGTCCTTTTAGGCTGTGAGCATAATGCAACATTTTTTCATATGTTTCGGAAAGAATGACGTCGAGTGATTTTTCTAGTAATGCTACTCTTCGTTGTTCTGATGTTTCAAATAAAGATGATTCTATTAAGTGTAAAGCTTCAACAAATTCCATGTTGTAGTCTTTCCAACTTTCTAAGTATGCATCCAGAGATTCTTTTATGGACTCACATTTTTCTGTTTCAACATTCCAAATAACTCTTCTAAGATCTAGAGATAATGGAGGACTAAGGTGATCTGATGCAAATCTTATTGCGCCTTCTAAGTTAGATGTGTGACGCATAAATGTTACAATGTAAAAGACGCAAAGAACCATTTGGTTGCTTGCTTTCATACGCCATGAAGTGGCAATGAAGTGCGGTGCACCGTTAAGTGGACCTATAAGGCTGGCACCCAATATTAAAAATACCATTGCAAAAAATAATGAATCTAATAATAGTAGACTGACTATTGCACCAATACCTGCGACAGCTAGCGGAGCCATTAAACCAAAACTTGCAACTCCTACCGGAGTTACGTCCAAATGAGATGCTTCAATAGAAATTTTAAGTTTTGCAAGTTTTTTAGCGTCAGGATGTATTTGTATTATCTTTTCTGTTTTGTTACATGCTTTCTCGTACCAGCTTAAATGCTTTGGAATGTATTCATTCTTGAATTCTGTATATTCTCTTGTGGAAACTTCTCTGACTTCTGGATTTTCTTTAACGTCTTCCTGAGTTTGATTCTCTATTTCGTTTTTATATTTAGCAAGAAGGTTCTTGAGCTCATTTTCATCGATACCGGCCATTTTATTTTTCGAGCTTCTGGCGAATCTCCATTTGTCTTCGTTTTATTTCTAATGTGAACCAACTTTCCCATTCTTTGTATATTTCTTTAGAATC
>Ga0233431_1003068_pt1 | contig 21105 bp, 14 predicted proteins | sample SI_118_April2016_FD_179867 | JGI IMG/M metagenome (GOLD analysis project Ga0233431, IMG submission 179867) | Seawater microbial communities from Saanich Inlet, British Columbia, Canada - SI_118_April2016_200_MG | ecosystem: Environmental > Aquatic > Marine > Inlet | place: Canada: British... | reverse complement strand
CTCAGGATATAGATACGACACTTCATTTATATGTCAAACGTGTTTTTATTCAAAATGATTGCAAGGAATTGTTACCAAAATGGCTCCGATTTATCCATGGTGTTGTAGATTCTGAAGATTTATCTTTGAACGTATCCCGGGAATCGACCCAGAAAAGCCCGATTATGGAAAAAATCAATAAATACCTGGTTCGTAAGCTACTGGGGTTATTTAAGGAGTGGGCTGATAAAGATACAGAACGATATGAAAAATTTTGGAAACTTTTTGGAAATTTTATGAAAGAAGCGATTCATACTGACTATACGAATCGTGATAAACTGCTGGAACTGTATCGCTGTTACTCTTCAGAAAATCCGGACAAGCTGATATCTCTGCAGGAGTATGTGGATAGAATGGGAACGGATCAGGAAGAAATTTATTATGTTTATGGTAAAAATAAAGCGGCCATTGAGAATTCACCTAATCTCGAATATTTCCAAAAGAATAATATTGAAGTAATTTATCTGTTTGAAGAAATTGATGATTTTATTATGCCTTCCATTGGTCAGTTTAAAGAAAAGAACCTGGTTGGAATTGATAAGGCAGATCTGAAACTGAAATCTGAAGAAGAAAAAAAAGATGATAGTATCAGTGATTCATCAAAGGATAAGATCATCGGTTATTTCAAAGATATACTTGGAGATAGAGTCGAGGATGTTATTGAATCAAAAAGATTAGTGGATAGCGCCTGTACTCTGGTTAGCCCTAAAGAAGCTATGAATGCTAATATGGAACGAATGATGAAGATGATGGATAAAAACTTCCAGGGTAGTAAAAGAGTTATGGAAGTTAATCTTAATAGTCCATTAATCAGGAATTTGTCTGAAATTCAAAGCAAGTTACCTCAAGATACACTGCTCAAGGACTGTATTGAGCAGCTTTATGAGGGAGCTTTATTGTTGGAGGGAACTCTGGAAGACCCTTCTAAGATGGTCCCCCGTAACACAAAGTTTATGGAAAAAGTTGCTGAACTCCACTTAAAAGCACTATAAAAATTTACTGCTCACGGCGTTTGATCAAACACCGTGAGCATTGCCAAAATATCTCCTTCCTTTCCAGAAACTCCTCGCTCTTCTAGACAGAAGTTGCAAATTGAATTAAACATTGATGTAAAATTAAATCACGATTCAAAACTGACTACTCACTTTTTGGAATAAATTGATAAATTTTCAGATTTCAATCAATCGATTGTTAATTCTATTTGGTTTAATGCTGTTATTGGGACAAGCCGAGTGTTTTTCTCGTACGGCAACAATTGAAAGTTCACAATACACCATTGATGATAAGCAGAATCAGGTTCACTATGAAAATGGACGCTTGTTTTTGGGTTCCATGGAAATATCTTCCAGTAAAATAATTTATCAACAAGCAGAGCAGTTGTTTCGGTTTGAAAGTGATCTTTTTATTGATAATCAAAAAACCTTGATATTAGCTGAAAACGGGACCTACGAAGTTGAAAGTGGAAAACTGATTTTATATAAAATTTCATTTTTTGATCAGAACCGGAAAAGTTATATTAAAGCTGAGAAAGCTGAGAGAATTTCCGAAAATGAATTTATCATTTTCAATGGGACTTTTACTTCCTGTAATCCCAATACGCCTGCCTGGGAAATTAACAGCAGTTATGTGATTTATGAGCTTGAAAATTATGCTTCCTCAATAAATACTGTTATTAATTTATATTCTGTACCAATATTCTATACACCATATTTATCATGGCCAACTACATCTAAAAGAGGATCCGGATTTCTTTTCCCATCCTATGTAAGAGTCGATAATTCTAATATTTCAAAAAGTTATGGAAATAGACTCACAATACCATACTTCCTGGCTTTAGACCAGGATCACGATTTAAGCATCAAATTAGATTTTCTTCAGTATCGCGGGCTTGGTGTCGACCTTAATTACCAATATGCTTTTTCAGAAGGGATGCAGGGACAGTTTGTTACCTGGTATTTAAATGAATCCCAAAACAGGATTTTGGATGAAGAGACGATGGGTAATTCAAATCCTAAACGTGTGGATCAATCACCGGAACGGTTTCGCTATATTTTTGATCATAAACAAAACATATTTTGGGATGGACAATTTTTTTTCCACCTAAATGGCAATAGCGATAACGAGATAAATAAAGAGTATTTTAATTCTACGATTGAAAAAGATGCTTATTACAGCAGGTCGTTTAATACTGTTTTCCAATGGGATTCAGGAAGTATTTCAACCACACATAATCAAGGAGAAGATTTTATTTATGAATCCGTTTTTGATAAGGAAACCAATAAAGAAACAAAGGTTCATAGCCAACCTTCAATATCTCTGAGTCAATCATTTTCAAAGGTATTGGGTTCAAACTTATCCATCGGAATCACTGACACCTGGACGGATTATGAAGTTCAATATGGTTGGGACGGGATTATCAATCAAGCTGAAATCAATGCTAAATATCCTTTCAGCATCGATTTTTTAAACTTGATTCCGGAATATCGCAAAAAACTTTACCACTTTAATGTTGAATATACACCAGATCCGGATTCTGGGGAAAAGAATCAAAACCCAGATTCTTACGGTTGGTCTATTGATACACATAAACTTGAAATGAATTTTGAATTGTTCCGTTATTTTCAAAATTTAGATGATGTGAACACAGGAAAGTTAGTTATTATACCTAAGGCGACTTTATACAAGGTAGAAGAAGTAGATCAGGAGCGCCTGAGGATTATTGGCGGAAAAACAGCTCAGGATAATCTCGTTTATGATTTGAGTTTTTATTACTTGAGTAAGGATGTGACCACTCAAGATCAAAATGTAAAAAAAATATTTCAACTGGACTTCAGTCAGGCCCATAATTATTATCAGGTTGAAAACGGTGAGGAAATTCTGCCACTGGAAATAACATTTTCTCTATTTCCCTCAAACCTATTTTCTTCCAGCCTTTTTTACCGCTATGATAATGACCAGAACAAAATTACTAAAACACAAGCTTCAATTAAAAGTAGTTCAGCGTTTGGTGATTCAGTGACCTTGAAGTATACAGATAATACCGAAAGCTATTATGAATTAGACGGAACCTTCGTTCCCATTGCTAAGGTTTATACTTTAAGTGGTTCATTTAATATTTCTCCCATCATCAAACTGGATGTATCAGGAAACTGGGATTTATATCGGCACGATGCGGCTTATCGTTATAGTTCCAGTGACATAGAACGATTGGATCGGGAATTAGTCTCCGGGGTGATAGCGCTGACATATCAACATGACTGTTATTGGGTGAAATTAGGATATGTTGAAGATATTGGCACCCAGACAATTGATGGTAGTACTCGTGAATATCTGGATAAAAGAATTTCGTTAAATTTTTCAATTAATGAATGGAATGTCAGTGATATCTATGGATTAAAATACGCTGATAATGAGCTATCGATAGATTAATAAAAATTAGAAAATTACATGATTTTAAATAATTTGCGTTTTAGGGTTATATTACTGATTTGTATTGTTATCAATCCCTTTGATGTGCTCGGTCAAATGTCAGATGACTACTCCAGGCCGATTGATATTAGCGAATCGATTGCGGAGATCCAGTCTTCCGTTGATAGTTCCTGTTATCTTGGTTTAGGTCACCAAAATAATGTCTTTAACATCTCAAATCAAAAAGCTGAACCTGAGTCCTATCATTATTTGGCTGATTACGATTCTGCTCCCGGTTTACTTTTTGGTTGCTATTTTAAATATCTGGAAGTTGGTTTTGCCATCAATCATGTCTCAACTAAATTGAGACATGAGATATCCTATCAGAATGAACAATATAATAGCATCACCTATTATCAAAATACTGCATCAATCGGTTATTTGGCGCATATCTGGCTTAATCATTTTTATATGAGTTCGGGATTATCTTATTCCTACACTAAATATCAGCTGGGGTATTTTAATTCGGAAACCGGAGATGAATATAGCAATGACATGAAATATGATAGTCAGTGGATGGCATATTTAAATTTCCTTGGGGTATTAACACCATCCTTGTTTATTAATTTTAAATATCAACAATCATTTTCTGAAGAACAATTTATTCAGGAACAAACCCAACTGGGTTTTAATTTCTATACTAGTTTTTAATGTAAATGATGAAAATTTTTCCGATTCTTGTATTATTATTTTTGGGTTCATGTGGTTATAAAACAGCACCGAAACCTTATCCATCAATTTCGAAGGGACTTACAAAAGTAGAACAGGAAAAAATATACTTTGAAGGAAATCAGCTAGTATTGGAATGGAAGGCTCCTAAGAGAAAACGCCTCAAAGAGAAACAGAAGTCAACAGCGGAACATGAAGATCAGGCAAAATCAGACAAGGAAGAAGAAGACTCTTCAGAGCCAATGACTAAACAGGAAGATCAATCAGGGTCTGAACCGGGAAAAGAGAACATTTCAAATATTTATTTATATCGTCTGAAAGTAATGACACCAGGTTCATGCCCTGCCTGTGAAGATCAATTAATAGAGAAAATGCAGATATTGAATCGTCCACCTTTTTTACAAAGTAATCCGGAGGGTATTCAAGTTTACCAAAATGGGAATAGGGGGTTTAGGATATTAATGCCAAATAATTATTTGTCAAAATTTGATAAATACTCTTTGTTATATTTTTCAATTGATTACTATACCACCAATGGTGCTCTGTCTCCATCTTCAGGAAACCTATATCCGAAAAAGCCTGTGCTTATTCCTGTTCCTGATATCAAATGGAAAGTTATGACATCCAAGGCTTTACAACCTAAATCAACCATAGAAAGTGAAACACCGCAGGAGCTGAAAGAAAGCAAATATTTGCTAATAAACTGGAAGCCCGTTCTGGAAAAAGAGGTTCATGTCATTCAGAGCAACAGTAAATTGAAGATTGTGAAGCAATATTATGGACTGATATTATTTATGATTAACACTGATAATAAAGAGGAATGGATATCGCCAACACCTCTTTATGAAGGTCAGTACCTGATTTCGGACACTACCCATCAGGTTTGGGCTAAGTATCTGGATCGTTTTGGCAATTATTCCCAGAAAACTTTATTATATACTCCTTGAGTCTGTAATAAACGATAACTGAAAATTGAGAAAGAACATGGCTTATCTACATAAATACGTACTGATAGTTGCATTTTTATTGGTTGCCGGCTGCGTAACATTTAATATCGATTCCAATATTGATCATTTGATTTTAAAAGGAAAACAAACCGAGGCCTTAAAACTTGTCAACCAGCAAATCAAAGAAAATGAAGATGATCATGCTTTATATTATCAAAAGAGTAAGATTTATTTTTCTTTGGAAGAATATAATAAAGCCATTGAGGCAATTAACCATTCTTTAATTTTGAAACCAGGAATTCCGGAATATCGATTAGAAGCCGGAAAAAACTATTACTATAATAAGGATTATTTTAATAGCATCAATCAGTTTAAGTCAGCCATTTTAATGGATGCAGATCTTATACGGGCCTATTATTATCTGGCTTTGTCTTACAACAAAGTTGGTAAAACGGAAGAGGCGCAAGAATACTTAGGAATTGTAATCGGCATAGAACCGCTGTTTTTTGATGCTTTATTACTTCAAAGTGAATTAAAATATAAAACCATTCAAACGGATGCAGAAGCCTTGACTCAAATTCTTGAGGTAAGTGAAATACTGAAACTGAATCCGAACTCAATTGTTGGAAATATTTTATTGTCCGATTTATATTTTCAAACAGGTAATTTATTTAAGGCTGAAGAATTAATAGAGAATTTGCTAAAGGTAAAGGAAAACAATCGTGAATTGATTGTGAAATTAGCCAATTTATATATAAGGTCAGGCTTATACCATCAAGCGGATGACTTAATTAATCGATTTCAAGGCCGTGATAAAACGATTGATATCCTGGCAATCCGTATTGATTATTTCACACAAAAAAATCCCGGTTTTGACGCTGAATTATCTCAATTGTTAAGAGAATTTCCAGAAAATTCTGAATTACATTTTATTCAGGGGTTAAAGTTTTTTAATCAAAAAGAGTATGCTCCTGCTGAATCCAGTTTTCAAAAAGTTTTGTCTTTAAAGCCGGAATTTGCCGAAGCTTATTTATATTTATCAAAGATTTCAGAACTACAAAAAGATACTACCAGTGAAAAGTTTTATATTGAAAAGGCTTTCAGCATCAGCCCCCAAAATAGTGATGTGTTACTTAAATATCTGGAAATGACCTATTATTTGGGTGATATGATAGCACTGGAAAACGTCATAGAAAATTATGATCCAGATTTAAGCTCTTCTTTCAGTAAATTTTATCAGGCTTTAATCTATAAAACAAAAGGTGATTATACTAACGCACTCTCTTTACTAAAGCAATTAAGCACCAGTGTGTATTCCTTTAAGGTGGAAACGCAATTGGCCGATATGGATATTGAAAAAGGTTATTATCATTCTGCAGAAAAAAAACTATCCTTGGTTTTAAAGGAGTCACCGGATTTATTGGATGCGATTTTAACCAAAGCCAAATTACTGTTTCGTACCCAAAAAATTCAGGAGGTAATAGCCTTTTTAAAACCATATATTATGACACCCAAAGCCAAAGGCGCTATTCATATATTATTGTCTGATGCACTGATACAAACCGGCCAATTGGAAAAGGCTATGGAAGTACTGAAATCTGGTTTTGATATATGGCCGGAACATGTTGAGATTGCACAACTGCTATCATTATTGCTGGAAACCCAAAAACAGTATCAAGCAGCGATTAAAATTCTGGTATCTCTCCAGTCATTCGAGCATAAATTTAATCAATTATTTCACTATCGATTAATCGGTTTATATTTAAAAACAGGGCAGCAGGAAAAAATGCAGGAATATTTATTGCGGCACAATATTAAAAAAGAACTAAGTTTTCAAAATAGTTACTTAAGTAATTTTATTTTCAAACGCCTAAATACTTGCAACAAACCAAAAGAAAAAGCAGACTAAGTTGCAATATTTCTTTGATAGATTAGAACCTCATAGAATTAATTAAACATTCTATGTCAGATTATTTTTATAAATCAGTATGTTTGATGAAAAAATCCTTATTAAAGCTTTACAGTCCCGGAATGTTAACATTGCGATGTGGGGTGCGTTCCGGTTAATACAAGATAACCCTGCCAATATTGAGGATTATTTTCCTTACTTTCTTGACTCACCTTTTGAAGATATTCAGGAAACTGTCATCTCAAAAATAGCAGAACTAAATTCAGAGAAATATATTCCTAATCTAATCAAAATATTCCGGGAAGAGGAAGGGAGGCTTAAATTTGCTGCGGCCTTAACATTAAGTCAATTTCCAAATGATTTTTCAAAAACACTGATTGAAAAATGGTTTATCCAGGTGATTCACAATTCAACGTCAACCAGCCTTGAGTTTGAAGCTGCCATTTATTCTTTTCTAAAAATTAATCAGAGTAAAAATTTCGACGTTGTTTTAGAGAAATTATCACTGGTTCAGGATGATAGTTTGAAAAGTTCCTTAATGATATCTGACTTATTACAGTATTGTGAGACGAAAGATGATTTTGAAAAAGTTCTAAATCGATATTTTATAATTAGAGATAAGCATTCGGATGCGGATCTCACTCAAAAATTAATTGATCTATTTGGTAAAACCGAGTTAATAGAATGGTTGGTACAAAATGTTTCAAAAGGGTATTCAATTAGTTCTATTTATATGCAATGCTACTCTTTGTTAGGTTTTGCCCCTAATCAGAATGATTTGAATTATTGGAAAAGCATTGATGATTCCTTTGCTGTTGATGATAAACTTCAACGATTCACACTCAAAGATTCTAATTTACTCGTTTCCAATATTGTAAATTGGATAGAGCAACTAACGAACATTCAGACGGATTCAAAACAGAATCACTTAAATCTGAAATATATTTTAACCGGATATCTTAAGAATCGAAGTAAATTAGCAAATACTGTCCCTAAAATATTAGAATTGGATCTGTTTTTTTTATTATCAACCCCATTAATTATTGTTTTAAATCGATGTATTGAGCGGTGGGTCATTCAACCTGGAGAAAATCTTGAAAACATCGCCAAGTATTATCATTCTTCTTTATTGCTCTCAACACATCGGGAAAAGATATTAAAGCTTTTCTTTCCAAATCCACCACAATGGACAGCTGAACAGGTTCAAATTACTCCTGAAGCATCCGTACCTGACCTATCAGCGAATCGAAATGAAATTCTATGGCAGTTTAACCGATCGGAACTTTTAGGTTATGATATATCCTGGCATTCTATTTTTCCTAATCCAAATTATTCTGAAAATTTAGCACATGGCCTTTTTCTGATTTATTACTACAATTTTAATTATTATGTTCAAAAACAGGATTTGGTTGCGGTCGACTATGCGCTGCAGATGTTCAATAATTACCCGAAAATTGATAAGGATGCTGTTTTCCACATAGTGAATAAACATTTTGATTATCTTAGTTTGCATCATTCTGAATTGTTATATCAGATTATTGAATCTCTTCCGGATACGAGGTACATTCCGAAAATGTTTCAAAAATATAAAAAGGAAGAGTATGAAATTGCTTCTCGTATCGGTATAATATGCGAAATTTTTGATCATGAAATCCCGGAAGCCATAAAAAAGGATTTAGATTTTGTTTCCAATTCAGAAAATTGGAGCTTAAACCAAAGAGTTCGCTTAAGTTGTAAAAAGTGCAGTAATACCTATCGCTATTCAATTCAGGAAATTTTTGTGGATGAAGCCGCAGTTCTAAAATCTGTTCAAATTGATGAATCTGCGATATGGATAGCAGATCATTATCAATGCAAAAATTGTGGAGCATCGCTTCCATTTATATTAGATAATCTCCAACTTGAGGAAATCTCATTACAATCAAGAGTAGAAAGGATTATCAAAACTCCCGTCAGCTCACGAAATAATAGGTATCGATATAAAATAAACCTGATCGATTTCCCACGATACAAAGGTAAAATGTATAATCCGGATTCTTTTGATCAATTAATATCTGATTTTGAGCAGAAAAGATCAATGGAGGAAAATGATCTAAAAGCCTTATATATTAAACAAATCTTGCTTTTTAGAAGTATGCAAGACTGGGAAAAGTGTAAACGGGTACTGGATAAATTCGAACCTCCACTCGATTTTCGGGCAGAATGGTTGTTTTTACAAGGGCTTTCCTGTTATAAACTTAAGAATCTGGCTGAATCCAGAATTCACTTTAGTAATATAATCAAAGAATTTGGTGAAGTCACAAATGAACAAGCCGATATTTCATTTTTGGAACAAGCACGGTATTTTTGCAAAAATTTAGATTCAGAAAAATCAAAAAGAAAAAGGTTTAAAGTGATCGGTGGTGGAAAATGATCAATAATTATAAGATTAAAACACATCACACACTTAACAATTGGTTTCAACCAGAATCGAAAATAGATGTCAATGATCAGATTTTAAATGTCATTTTAGATAAAATTCCTAGTCACCAACGAGATCACTTTTTAAATCCCAAAATTTCAGATATCCCCTCTCCATTTTTATTGAAGAATATTGATAAAGCAGTTTCACGGTTTGTGGATGCTGTGAAGAATAATAAACACATTGTTATTGTTGGAGATTATGATGTTGATGGTGTAACATCTGTGGCACTGTTAGTTCGTTTTTTTGCAACCTTAAATTATTCTGATTATTCTACTTTTATTCCCAATCGCTTTCAACATGGCTACGGCATTAGTGATAAATCTATTGAGGCCTTGATTGCCCTGAAACCGGATCTAATCATTACAGTCGACAACGGGATAACAGCCAGGGTTGAAATAGAAAAACTCCAGGAAAAGGGGATTCAAGTCATTGTTACTGATCACCACATCCCACAGTTAGGGCAAATCCCAGATTGTGAAGTCATAAATCCAAAACTGGATGGTTGTGCTTTCCCACATGACGATATTTCCGGTGTGGGGGTGGTTTTCCTATTTATAATTGCTATTAGGACAGTTTTACGTGACCAGGGATTCTGGTCAGATATTCTCCCTGAACCAAATCTCCTGGAGTTTTTGGATTTAGTGACTTTAGGGACCGTAGCTGATCAGGTACCTTTGATTGGGTTGAACCGGTTTTTCGTTAAATTCGGATTAGAACAAATGAGTCGGAAAATCCAAATACCGTATCCCGGTTTATTTTACACATATCTTAAAACTTTTTCCCAAAACAACAATACCTTATTTTTCAATTGTGATACCATCAATTTTAAGATAGCTCCTATGTTGAATGCCGCCGGGAGAATGCAGGATGCATCCATCGCATTAGATTTTCTAAAACCGGCTAGTAATGAAAACGCGCTGAGAAGTTATTTTAAACTGGAGAAGTTAAATAAATCAAGAAAACAGCTTCAGCAAAAATTATATCAAAAAGCAAAAGCAATCGCTGATGAAAAGATAAAAACAAAGATGAGTTTGGTGCTTTATGATTCTTCTTTTCATGAAGGTTTAATTGGTATTATTGCCAATCGATTATCCGATCAATATCATATGCCGGCAATTGCTTTAACTCACGGTGAAGACGGAAAACTTAAAGGGTCATGCCGGTCAAAAAATCAAAATATTCTAAAATTATTGGAAAGCTGCAGTTCTTTTTTAATTCAATATGGTGGTCACGCCAATGCCGCTGGATGTTCATTGCATAAAGAGAATTTAGCAAAATTTGAAGACCTGTTTGACGCACACTGTCGGCAAACCACAATGACTGATAATGCCAGTTATTTTGAAACAGATATTGAAGTGACACCCTATATGGTTACTCCTGAACTGGTGGATAAAATCAATCAGATGGCCCCATTTGGACAGGGTAATTCCAAACCCTACTTTATGTTAAATAATATCGAATTAGCCGATCCTGTGGTATTATCTGGTAATCATCTGAAATGGAATTTAAATCATCAATTGGAATTGGTCTTTTGGGAAGGTCAGCGTTATTTTAAAAAACCGGGCTGTTACCAAATTGCCTGTAGTCTTAAAGATAATTTGTTTAGAGGGATCCGGAAAGCGCAACTAGTTGTTAAGACGATGAGTAATCAGATAGAAAAATAACCCCCACGAAATTTAATGAACTTGAGGAGATCCCAGTTTATGATGACAAAAGGGGCATTCTTCTTTGGACATTTCAAATGAAGCTTTACATTGTGAGCAATATTGTACATCCCACCCTTTGTATGGTTCTGATGGGATTGAAGCTTTTCGACCGGTTAAAAGTTTGATTTTTGGTGAAATTCTTTTTTTAGTCTTTGAAGTCAGATGACTTCCTTTTGTGACCAGTAATTTACCGTTAGTGTCGTTTTGAATAAAATTCAACATTTGAAATAAAACTTCCTGGCTTTTTATCCGATATTGCTTCAGTTCCACCACTGCTTTAATGACACCAAAAAATAAACAGGCATCAATGACTCCAAGCATCACAACTCCCCACCATGGTACAAAACTACTATCTAATGCGTTATAAATCAGAAAACTAATCAATATTAAAAAACCGGAAAAGGAAAAGATCAATCCCTGATATAGTGTGTGGATTACTTTGTGTTGATTCTGATATATTTTTAAGTAGACAACAAATGGATGATGTTTGAGGTAATCTGGAATTTTGAAGTCAAATTCCTTTTTATTTTCATTTTTTTCAGGTTTAAAGTTCATGATGTCTAAACTTATTTTAATTGTGCGAGTTGATAGTATCTTTTTTTATGCCACTTGATTTTAAATCTATTATAAAAATTTTGAAATAGGTCTGTCAGCAATATGTTTGCCATTTCCGGAAAATGTTCAGATTGATAATCCAGCGTATAAATTTCATCAATCCCAGTCCATAATATAGCACTTGACTGAGCATTTACAATTTTAATTTTAATCCTGATTCTATCATACAGTAAACACTCAGAACACGGCCAATTATCAATTTGAAGTACAACGAAATTATCAACATTCAAATACTCTGCCATTGGCCTGGAAATGTCTTTATCAGAAACAGAAATATTGGTTAAAGTTTCCAAATAAATATTAGACAATTGTTTAATTTGTGCATGTTTGATTAATTGATTATTAACCTGTTCAGTTGGTTTTACCGATACAAATAAATTTGATTCCAAGAGTTTTGTGGTAAATAATCGATCCAAATTGTTAATAATTACCGGGGGAGTTTTCAGTGAGTTATTGACCAAAAAAATTGCCGCACTTTTTCCCAATAAATCAAATGTTTGATAATTATAATTCGAATCCATCTCCTGTTTTTGGAAAATAAAATTTTCTTTGTTTTTACTGGGAGTTGATTCCGAATAGTTAATATCATAAGAACTACAGGAAAATAATGAAAATAGTATAATAATAATTAGTCCCATAAAGGTATATTTGCTTTTATTCATAGACGATTCTTTAGTTTGCTCAATTAATGTATTGATCGATACCGTTAAAAATTCCCACTGCTAAAGCTTGGTGATATTGTCTTGATATTAAATATTGATGTTCTTCTTTGTTCGTTAAAAAGCCAACTTCAATTAAGACACTCGGCATTTGGGCACCGAGCAAAACAATAAAAGGTGCCTGTTTAACCCCTAGATCAATTAAACCTTTATATAAATTTGATTGAATTTGACTGACAGTGTTTTTTTGAATGTTCAGTGCTAATGAATTAGACTCGTGAATTTTAGAGTTTGTCATTAAATCATTTAGAATGCTTTGTAAATGACTTATGTTTTTTAAGTTTGACTGATTTTCTTTGGCTGCCAGTGCCAAAGCTGTTGCATCTGTGGTGAGGTTTAATATATATGTTTCAATACCATGGACTGTTTCTTTCTCACTGGCATTAACATGGATGCTAATGAACAAATCTCCATGATTTTTATTGGCAAATGCCGTTCTGGCTTCCAGGCTTAAAAATACATCTTTTTCACGGGTCAATAAAACTTTATGATTGGGATTCTGTTTTAGAATGATTTGTCTTAAAAGCTTAGCGATTTTTAAAGCAATATCTTTTTCATGAATATTAAATGCAGTGGCTCCGGGATCCTTACCTCCATGTCCCGGGTCTAAAATAATAGTATTAATTTTTAATCCGAAAGCTTTGGTTAAAGATGTTATCTGATCGTTTGGTTTTTCGACTGTTTTCTTTTCCTGAATAGCTACTGGTGAAACAATGGAATTAGCTTTCTCACCATTTCCAAGGATATCCACTACAATTTTGAACTGATTGGGCAGTGAAAAATCAAAAACCTTAATTTTGTCTAGGCTATTTAAATCTAAAACAATTCGAACAGTGGTTGGATCAAATTGTCCAATTCTAGCTTGTTTAATCAATCCGCTTTTTGAAGAAATTCTTTTTTGAAATTCAGGTGGAATATAGGCGTTGAAAATATCGATAAAAATACGTTCCCCTTTTCCTTTTTCAGGATCTGCTTCTAATCCCTGATATCTATATCGAATTTCACCATTAATATTAATCACCATTCGGGACCAGTCCGATGTCGACCAATAATCCACTTTGGAAACCATGGTTAGGGAATCTTGTTGATTAGCGGTTTCTGTTTTCAAACCACCAAATTTAGCCTGGGTTAAATCAACGACATCAAATCCGTCCGAAGTATCGATACCTGCAGGTTCAATTTTTTGTGCGGGTTTGGATTCCTGAACCTTAATTCTGGCCTCCTGTGCGGAATCACTATCGGGAAACAATTCAATTACTTTCTGATATTCATAATTCGCCAGGTTTTTGTCTTTACTAAATTTCTCATAGTTTTCTGCTAATAAATATTGGGCGTTATCTGACAAGGCTGATTTTGGATATTTTTTGACTAAAGCTCTAAATGCAATATTACTACGATCAAGATAAATTGATTTTAAATTATATTGATATAAGGCCCGATATAGTTTTCCACTACTGAGGAGTGCTGCCGGCGCTTTAGAATGTGTTGAATGATTTTGATAAATTGACTCAAAATATCGAATGGTCTTAATCCAGTTGGATTCTAATTGTTTAAATGTGTTATCATCAAATAATTTATGGTAATATTTTGCCGCCCTATCGTAGCGCACATCTATATTATCAGCAAATACCACTGAGTTAAATAGGAAAACACCGGTAAACAATAATATAACAATATATTTCATGACCTTCAATATCCGGAAATTTTTTTCTTTAACTTGTGTAAAAACTCCATTGCCTGAAATGGTGTCTTTCGATTGATATCAAATTTTTTTATTTCTGCTACCCAGGGTTCTTCCGGAGCCATGAAACTGGTTTGAAAATGCTCCTGAACAGAATTAGTCGGGTTTGCAGCTTGTTCAGTGTTATTTAATTCATTATCACCAGGTTCTGGTTGATTCCCGTTCCCGTTTATTTCACTATTTTTAAATTTATTTTCGGCAGCTTCAAGCTTTTTCAGAACTTTATTGGCGTTGTTAACAACCTCAGTAGGTAGTCCAGCCAATCTTGCTACTTGTATGCCATAGCTCTTGTCCGCTTTTCCCGGGATTACTTTTCGAAGGAAAATGATATTCTCATTTTCTTCTTCAACAACCACTTTAGAGTTACTGACTCCCGGTAGTGAGTCTTCTAGCAGAATGAGTTCATGATAGTGTGTTGCAAAAAGTGTTAAAGCTTTAGTTTTATGAATATGTTCAATCATCGCCCACGCAATGCTGATACCATCAAAGGTACTGGTGCCACGACCAATCTCATCTAAGATAATAAGGCTATTGGCAGTGGCATTATTGATGATGGCTGAGGCTTCACTCATTTCCACCATAAAAGTACTTTGTCCACGGGTTAAGTTATCAGCGGCACCCACCCGGGTGAAAATTCTGTCGAAAACTGGTAATTTTGCTGAGTGAGCAGGCACAAATGAACCGGTCTGAGCCATCATAGCAATTAAGGCCATTTGCCGCATATATGTTGATTTACCTCCCATGTTGGGGCCGGTAATGATGGAAATAAATTTCCCATTAACATCCAAATTAACATCATTCGGAATAAATGGTTCTTCTAAATCCAATTGTTCAATAACCGGATGCCGACTATCAATAATTTCAACTTTTTGGGCATTGGGATGATCATAAAATTCCGGTTGGGTGTAATTGAATTGTAGTGCGTTGTTGGCAAAACAACAAAAAACATCAATTTCAGACAGTGTTGAGGCCGTATTTTGGATGCGGCTGGTTTCGTTCAACAGTCTTTGTTTCAGATTCTGATATAATTTCAGTTCTAAGGCTCTGGATTCATCTTCTGCAGTTAGAATACTTTCTTCAAGTTCTTTTAACGATTCTGTGATGTATCGTTCACTGTTTACCAGCGTTTGTTTCCTAATATATTGAGGCGGAACCTTATTCTTATATATATTTGATATTTCAATATAATATCCGAAAACCCGATTGAAACCAATTTTCAGTGAATTGATTTCATGTTTTTCTTTCTCCTGGGCTTCCATATTGGCAATTAATTGCTTGCCGTTTTTCATCAGGTCTCTAAAGTGGTCTAATTCATCGCTAACACCATTATTAATGAACCCTCCTTCTGTGATTTTATTTTTGGGAGCCTCCAAAATATAACTAAAAAGTAGCTCATAAATATCGGAAAGATCATCGAAACTGGAAACAATAGATTGAATTTCTTTACCATTGAGTTCATCAAACTTTTTTTTCAAATCCCGCATAGCATCGATACTGTCACGGAGTCTGACCAAATCGGTGATATTGGCATTAGGCATCGTGATCCGGGAAATAAGTCTCTCCAGGTCACCAATTTTACTTAAAATATACCTGACATCACTGATTTTTGATGTTTGTTGAACGAGAGAATCCACAATGGCAATGCGATAGCGGATAGCTTTAATATCAATTAAGGGTGAGGATAACCAACGCCTTAACTTCCGGCCTCCCATTGCAGTTTTGGTGCTGTTTAACAATCCAAATAAAGTCGCATTGTTTGGTGATAAACCCATAGAGTTTTGAAATATTTCCAAATTACGGATTGTAGCCTCATCCAGGAACATTTTATCATCTTTTTGGATTCGCTTAATGCGATTTAAATGCGCCAGTGTATCTTTTTGGGTTTCCTTCAGATAAGTCAGAAGTGCCCCGGCCGCAGATATTCCAATTTTAATTTCATCAAGCCCGAAACCGGCCAGGTTAGCAACTTTAAAATGTTCGCACAAATTACGATTACATTGCTTGGTCTGATATTGGAAAGCAGCAATATATTCAATATAGGGTTTATCTGCCAGGGATTGAAATATACTCAGTAGCTCGTTTTGAAATTTCTGCTCAGACTGCGTTTTTAGATCTGTATCAGAAATTTTTGGGAGTAGAATTTCCCTAGGTTGATAGATTAATAGCAGATCAATCAGATTTCTAACGCCTGGTATTAATTCTATTTCATCCAGATCGAACTCCCCAGTGGTTAGATCACAAAAAGCAATCCCTATTTTTTTTTGTTTTTGATGATAAAACAGGGAGCAGATAAAATTATTAGTATTTGCCTCTAGCAAATCCGAAGCTGTTACCGTACCTGGAGTTACTACCCTAACCACATCCCGTTTAACAATGCCCTCTGCCTGGCTGGGATCTTCCGTTTGCTCACAAATGGCTACTTTATATCCGGCAGCTGTAAGTTTGTTTAAGTACTGTTCATATGCATGATGAGGAACACCGCACATAGGGATGGCATTTTCCTTATTTTTATTACGGGAAGTTAGCTGAATCTGGAGAACTTTTGCGGCTATAACAGCATCATCACCAAACATTTCATAGAAATCACCCATTCGATAAAAAAGAATGGAATCACTATATCTTTCTTTAATTCTATTGAATTGTTGCATCATGGGCGTTTGTTTTGCCCCTGAAATAGTTGTCATGCTGTTAATTTTTATTTGAAAAGAACAGTTGGAAGACTGAAGCTGTATTTTAATTGCAGTCTAAATTGAAGTAATGCCTAAATCTTATTTATTCAATATGCGTCATTTTTTCAAATCGTACTTTATATTCCTGATCAACGCGAAATAGCCGACACCCATCTTCCAACATGTTTTGTTTGACCCTACGTTCCAGTTCTTCCTGATCCAGTATTTCCCACCTGGCTAAATTATCTTCACCTGGAATAAGGTATAGGTACTGATCGGGTTCGTTTTTGGCGAAATTCAACATCGTCTTAAAAAAAGAGGCCATTTTATCCCTTTTATTTATTAACTTTTAAATCAAATCAAAATTGGCGTTGCTTTAACGATATTGATTTCACTTTTAAAAATCAAGGAAAAGCTTTGTTGATCAATTCGGATGGTTTTTGGTTTTCCCTTGACCCGGAAAACCAAAAATTGTTTTTTTATTTACTGGTCCAATTCAGTGCCAATTGAGCTAATAACCTTGCTCCCGATCCGGTTGCACCGTGATCGGGTTGAAAATCGATGTGTTTAACATCATTGGACACACCGGCAATATCCAGATGAGCCCAGGGCGTTTTACCCACAAAATGTCTTAAAAATATCCCTGCCGTTATCATTCCACCCCAACGTCCGCCAATATTGTTTAAGTCGGCAATTTTACTTTTGATTAGCTCCTCATATTCATCATTGGCTGGCATTTCCCAAACATATTCCTCCGTTTGTGAACCGGCAGCTTTCAATCTTGCAGTGATATCAGGATTATTGGGAATCATACCAATGTTGTAACTTCCCAAGGCCACCACGCAGGCGCCCGTTAAAGTCGCAATATCTACCACAGCATCTGGTTTAAAGCGTTTGATTCCGTATGCTAAGGCATCACATAAAATTAAGCGGCCTTCTGCATCTGTGCTTCCGATTTCGACAGTTTTACCATTTGAAGCCGTCAATACATCACCTGGCCGAAAAGCTTTGCCGTCCGGCAAGTTCTCAACGGCCGGTATCAGACCGATGACATTCACATCCGGTTTCATTAATCCAATGATTCGCATTGCCCCTAACACCGCTGCGCCACCACTCATATCATGTTTCATTTCACCCATGCCGAGTGAGGGTTTTAAGGAAATACCACCAGAATCAAAAGTAATTCCCTTTCCAACCAACATCAGGGTTTGTGCTTTTTTATTTTTGGTTTGATACGACATGATATTTAAGTAAGCAGGATTCTCTGAACCCTGACTAACGCCTAACAGACAATTCATATTGAGTTTTTTCATTTGATTTTCACTGAGTGCTTCAAATTTCAGACTTGTTTCTTTCGCAACTTGCTGGCAGACTTTTTTAAAATCCACGGGAAGAAAATGATTCCCGGGTTTATTGCTGCAATCCCTGGATACATTAGCCGATTCAGCCATAATTTTGGCATTGTCTACCTGCTGACCTAAGGTTTTATTTTTCTTGCAGTTGATAATGAGTGTCTTGAAAACCCTGGCTTGTGATTTATCTGTTTGGAAAGCATTGTACTCATAACATCCTAGTAATAGTCCCTCCAGTATCGATTGAAGATTATTAGCTAATCTTTTGTCACGACTATTCTGATCGGGAAAAACCAGCGCAACATCTTTAAATTTACATTTCAGTACTGTTTTTCCAAGTTTTCCACCAATTTTAAGGAAAGAAAGCTGTTTAGGTGTATTATCTATTGCGACGAGCAAAATTTCTGTCAGATCCTGGGCAAAAATATGATGCAGTAACTCCTTACTCTTTCCAAATTTGGCTGAACTGATAAAATCTTTAAGAAAGGATACCGTTTTTTTATTTTTATCTTTCCAGGTGTTTGAAACGAGTATATCTCCTGCCTTATTAACAAAAATAATAACATTTTGATAGTTTGGTTTCTCTGAAAATTTGATAATCATATTACCTCGTTGAAATAATGTTAAGTTAAAGGTTTCATTGACTTCGGAAATAATCTGTTCGCCCTTCGAAAGCACGGGTAAGTGTTACCGAATCAGCAAATTCCATATCACTACCGGAAGGTATGCCTCTGGCAATTCGTGATATAATGTTGACTCTGTCTTGCAAAAGGTCTGTTAAATAATGTGCGGTCGCTTCCCCTTCGATGGTCGGGTTAGTCGCTATAATAACTTCTTTGGGAGCGGTGTTTTGAATTCTGGATTCCAATTCCCGTATTTTTAAATGATCCGGTGAAACACCATGAATCGGTGAAATCGCACCATGTAAAACGTGATAAACACCAAAATAAAACCCCCCTTTTTCAATGGTATAGATGTTTTTTGGCTCTTCAACGATACAAATAATATCCTGATTCCGTTTTGGATTAGCGCATATACTGCAAACGGTTTCTTCTGACAAACCATAACAAATATTACAGGAAGAAATATTCTGTTTTGCCTGAACAATTGCCTCGGCTAAATGATGGGCTTCTCTATCCGGTTTCTCTAAAATGGAAAATGCCAGTCTTTTAGCCGTTTTTCGACCAATACTGGGTAATTTGGATAACTCCTGGATGAGCTGCTCTAATGATAATGGTAACATAACTATTGATTAAGCTTTCCAAGGTCCTGTAAATTAAAATTGGATACCATATCGGCAATCCCTGAAGTCCCTAATTCCCTGGCTTGCCGAATCCCTTCATTAACGGCTGAACGAACCAGATCTTCCAGAGTTGATACATCTGTTTTATCCACAATTTCAGGGTCAATATTGATGGATAATAGATCCATGTTTCCATTCATAGTCAATTTCACCATTCCGGCAGCGACTTCCACCTCAATCTTTTTTTGAGCGGCCTCCTCTTTCTTCTTAGAGAAATTCTCCTGCATCTCTTTTGCTTTTTGCATAAGATCATTCATATTTAAACCATCAATCATTGTTGAGCTCCTCTAAAAGGGTTATTTTTTTGATTTCACTTCCGGGAAATATCTCAAGTGCTTTGAGAACTTTAGGGTTTTTTGCGGCTTTTTCCTTCAAAGCCTTTTTTTGCTCCAGCAGTGCCGCATCTTTTTGGTTCTTAATTGAAGCTGCAATACCGTTATCCTGTTCTTTATAATGAACTTTTATATCTGGATTGAAGAACTCTCTGGCAACGTCTGCAATATTCTTCTTTTTCTCCCGGCTAAAAATCTGAATGTTTTGATAGCCAATAACCAGTTTTTTATCACTTAATTCTAATATGACGGAGTTTCTTAACAAAGACAACAATGATTTGTTACCGCTTTCCCCAACATTTTCAACGAAGAGACGCCATTGATCGGCAATTTCCAAATTGGAGTTAGTAGTTTGTTTTTCTGACTGGCCTTGAACCTGGTTATTTGAGAATGTCGCATTATCAAGCTGATTTTCAATCTCTTCAGATTTTTCGACCCGATCTAATTCATAATCAACAGTCGGAGGTTCCTTGACAGGTTTTTTAATGATTTCATCCTGAATCTCTGATTGTTCAATTTCTGGTAATTCGGCAACGGGTTTTTCAATGCTTGGTTCTGAAACGAGGTTTTCCGAATCTTGATCTTTGACGATTTGAGATTCATTGTTTTCATTTCTGATTCGTGTTAACGCTTTCTGTTTTTGTATTTCAGGCTGGATGGTTTGCTGTTGGACCTCAGGCTCTTCTACGGTACTGATTTCTGTGAATGAGGGAGCGCTATTCGGAAGATCATCTGGTCCTGGCATTATTTCTGGAATAGGTTTTTCAATATTAAAGGTTGCTGCCGTTCCAGTTGGTAATTGGGGCTCGGTGTTTGTCAGGTTAGTATTTTCAATTGAAATGTTAGAATTTTGTAATGGTACAATTTTAGGAGATAATGGTTCCCGGGGGTGATCTTCTATTTGTCTGTTTTGAGGTGAAATCTGCTCAACAGGTAAAGTTTCAGGATGATTGAATGGTCTCTTATTAAGAGTAATATTGGTATTGAGAACGTCTTGAATCAAATTAAGGTCTTTTTTTTTAGGCAGTACTGAGTGCTCTTTAAGTAATGTCAGCACTTCAGCAACTCCGGCAATGGATTCTACTCCGCATAATTTGATGATACCCATTTCTGCACAGATTTTAGCCTGAGAACTACGTTTGATTTGATTTTCGACGTCCAATAGAATCTGA